>Ga0155396_127_pt2 | contig 1024 bp, 1 predicted proteins | sample RifCSPhighO2_02_FD_106364 | JGI IMG/M metagenome (GOLD analysis project Ga0155396, IMG submission 106364) | Candidatus Lloydbacteria bacterium RIFCSPHIGHO2_02_FULL_51_22 | reverse complement strand
TTCTAAAAGTACTTTTGGGTCGGCGTTGTTGCTTTTACCAATTAAAAAAAATTTTGTCTTAGCGATTTATTTTTATAGGTCGCGAGGACGAGAATTATCGCAATGCCAAAGAAAAGAAAAGCTGCGAAGAAGAAGGTGCACCACAAGAAGCGCCGCGTAGTGCGCCGCAAGCATGCAGCAAAAAAGCCTGCGAAGAAGAGAACATCTCGACGACGACATCATCGAAAATAGTTTCCTCAAGGCAGGCTTTCCGCACTCCCTGTCCCGCTCTCGGGACGGGGAGTGTTCTTATGGTACTTTTCATATCGTCTCTCCGCAATAAGGGCAATGATTTGAGCGCATTGTTTTTTTTATGTCAAACGCGTGCTATACTGTGCGCACCAGTATGATATTTAAAGGCTTATTTGGGAGGGACCCGCGTGAAGAAACACGAAACCGTTACGCGCCAATGGTAGAAAAAATTGGTGGGTATGAAGAAGGGCTCCGCTCACTCTCTCTTGAGGGGCTTCGAGAGAAAACCGCAGAGTTTCGCACGCGGCTTCACGAAGGAACCTTACTTGACGACCTCCTTCCGGAGGCATTCGCGGTTGTTCGCGAGGCATCTCGCCGTATGTTAGGCCAGCGTCACTATGACGTACAGCTCATCGGGGGTGCCGTGCTCCATGAGGGGCGTATCGCAGAGATGAGGACAGGAGAAGGAAAGACACTTGCCGCGACATTGCCGGTGTATCTAAACGCGCTCTCCGGAAAAGGAGTACATGTGGTAACGGTAAACGAATATCTTGCACGCCGTGACGCGGTATGGATGGGGCAGATTTATGATTGTTTAGGGCTTACCGTTGGGTGCATTACTCCTGCGGGGAGCTATCTTTACGATGCCGCGCACACGGAAGGACAAAAGAGACAAGAGACCCGCCCGAACGACTTAAGTCGTTCAGTCGGGCGGGCAGGAGACAAGAGACAGGGGGAAGGTGATGTGTTGGACGAAACGAGGGACACGGTTGGCGGGTTTAAGGTTGTGCAC
>Ga0155396_124_pt1 | contig 2283 bp, 2 predicted proteins | sample RifCSPhighO2_02_FD_106364 | JGI IMG/M metagenome (GOLD analysis project Ga0155396, IMG submission 106364) | Candidatus Lloydbacteria bacterium RIFCSPHIGHO2_02_FULL_51_22 | reverse complement strand
TGACGATGGCTCTCTTACCGGCACAAACTCCGGCGATTACACGCAGGTCAAGAAGCTCTACCTCAAACTTGACGGAACCGTGATCGGCAACACCGACGGCTACTCGCTCGGCGCGGCCAGAACGACCCTCAACTTCGAGCGCGGAGCGCTGACCATTCCGGAAGGCGTTACCGGCAAGAAACTCGCCATTGTGGCCGATATCGTGAATATCGGCACCAACGAGCCGGGCGAAGGCAATGATGATATCCTTATCGGCTTGGGAGGAATTACTTCCCTCACGGCGACCGGGAATGGCTCGAACACCGCGGCTACCGAGACCTTCAATGATGGCACGGGTTCGGCAATCATTCTGCACCGGTCTGTCCCGCAAGTCGTCATCAAGACCCCGACGAACAAACTGGCTCCGTCCGCGTGGCTCCACCGCGCGGAGATTGCCGCTGTGGGCAACACCATTGGTCTCTATCGCTTGTCGTATGAGTTCACAACCTCAACCGGCATCGCGATCACCAGCGGTTTTGTGAAGCTGTCCACCTGCGGCGCTTGCGCAGGGGTTCCGGACGGGACGCAGCTCGCGAACACAGTCACTACGGCAACTTATCTGAAAGATGGTGTCGCTTCGTTCTCGTTCAGCCTGAACGGCACTGCCTTGGGCAAGAACTTCTTCCAGATTGGCGCCGGCGGAACAGCGGTGATTGACTTCTGGGCGACCTTTACCGACGACGCCACAGTCGATAACGAGAATGTCTCGACATCCCTGTTGGGTGACACGGCAACATCGTCCCCCAATGATTTGGCGGGCGCTCAAGCCGCTGGCTTCTCTTCGCTCCAGCAAGGCAACTTTGTCTGGTCTGATCTGCACTCCGACGACACCAATGGTTCCGGTCATACCACCAAGCAGTGGTACAACGGCTACTATGTGTCAGGGCTCGGCCCGACAACGACTTCGACTGCAGTCACGGTTCCCCAATCGTGATAGTCTTTCGGAGTCTGTCACTTAAGGAGAGTGTTTAGCTTGATCACCTAAGACACTCGCAACCCCCCACTTTTTCCAAAAAGTGGGGGGTTGTTTTTTGCGGTGATTTTGTTTAAAATAGCTGTATGTCTATTTTCGCCCGAAGAAAAGTGAAAATCGGAGCCAGCGTTGCCGGGGGTTTGATCTTGGTTTTTTTACTGCTTTTGTATTATCAAGGGCAGGGCTTCATTAAGATCTTTTCGACTGCGGAGGAGCGGGCGATGAAAAAAATTCTCACGATAGACCGGTCCAAATTCAGACCGGCCGAAGGCCTTGATCCGCAGGTGTTCGAGGAAGAAATCAAAAAATTGGAAGAGGAAAAGGCCAAAGTTCTATCAGACCCCGGCAACGCGCAGCTGTGGTTTGATTTCGGCTACACCAAGGAGTTTCTGAATGATCACCAAGGCGCGATTCTGGCCTGGGAGAAATCGTTCGCGCTGCAGCCGCTCAATTTCGTTACCGCCCAAAACCTCGGCAACACTTATCAATATTTTATCAAGGATTGGGAAAAGGCCGAATTTTACTACGGAAAGGTTTTGGAACTGCGGCCGGATCACCCGCAAGCCTATCAGGGGCTGATTGACCTGTACCGCTACAACTGGCCGGGCAGGAAGAGCCAGGTCGAACCGCTGCTTTTGGCGGCCATAAAAAATGACCCCGAGAATAAACTTCCATATAATATTTCTCTGGTTGAGTTTTTTGCTGACGAGAATGATGCTGCGAAAGCGAAAATTTATCTGGAAAATGTGCGGGAGTTGGATGAGTCACAGGTACCCGAACTCGTGGAAACGTATCCTATTCTCAAATAATCATTTTTAAACTTCTGTCATTCCGGACTTGATCCGGAATCCAGGATTTGCCTTATTTGTCTGGATTCCCGCCTTCGCGGGAATGACAAAGACGAATCTGCAATTGTTATGAAAACTTGGCTTATCAGAATTATTTACCTCGGAGCGGCTTTAGGTTTGGCCACGCCGCTTTTGATTGATAATAGTTTCTTTTTTCCGTTTATTTCGACGAAGGTCTTTTTTTTCCGCGCTGTCGTCGAAGCGATGCTTTTGGCTTATCTTTGGCTCAATCTGGTGAGCGCGGATTATCGGCCGAAAGTTAATTGGCTTGTGATTTTGACTGTCTTTTTTATTGTGATCGCCAGTATTTCTTCTTTCTTGGGCGGGAATTTTTACCAAAGTTTTTGGGGAGATGTGGAGCGGGGAGAGGGAATCATCCTGTGGCTTCATTTGCTCGCCCTGCTTGTTATTCTCACAAGCATT
>Ga0155396_143_pt2 | contig 2300 bp, 2 predicted proteins | sample RifCSPhighO2_02_FD_106364 | JGI IMG/M metagenome (GOLD analysis project Ga0155396, IMG submission 106364) | Candidatus Lloydbacteria bacterium RIFCSPHIGHO2_02_FULL_51_22 | reverse complement strand
TTGATTATTTTAGATATAGGTGATACAACAGCGAAAGGGTCGTCGTTCACCGAAGTTCATTGTCTCACTCTTTCTAGAAAAGGGGGCTTCAATGTCTCGCAATCAAATGTTCTCGCGCTTCGTTTTCGCGAGCGTCGTTTTCTTCATTGTTCCTTCGTTCGCACATTCTCAAATCTTAGTTGGTGGGGGAAGTTATACCTCCGATCTTTCATTCAAAGAAGGAGGAAGGAAGTATTCTTCCGGAGGGGGAACGAACCTTCTTGTGGGGTTGTCCATCCTACCAGCATTGATCATTGTCCCGTCTTTGGAAGTTAGTTTTGAATCAGACTCATTTCAGGGCAAGGCGATGTCGGTGGAGGCACGCTCGCTTAATGCAGAAATTGGCTTCGGCCTTCCGTTTGCGGAAATCTACGCGAAATTCGGATCCGGTAGCGCTGATATCACGCGTAAGAGCGAGGCAGACCAGCGCAACTGGAGAGGACACTTCTCAAAGGAGCGATACGGGATAGAGCTTGGAGTACACTATCTCAACGTCTTTTTTGAACAAGGGAGAACTTCTGTCGGTGATTTTTCTGGTACCCCACGACTTTTCGGGATTAAGGTGCGCATTCCTATTTTGTCGGAGCCGTTGGTGCGGTTCAGGTGAGGTGATAGTGAAAAAATCAGTTAGAAGGCGCACAGAGCACTCTTCATCGTGTGATGGAGAGTGCTTTTTTTTAGTGCTTGAGAAATTCAGCGACAGTTTTTTCTATTTTTTCGTACTCTGTCGATGCAAGCCACGCAATCCCCGTGTCTCTTTTCCACCAGGTCATCTGTCGCTTTGCGTAGCGGCAGATTGCGGCTTCAAGTTCCACGAGCATTTCTTGTTTTGAGATTTCTTTTTGCAGGTAGCGAGCGAGGAAACCATATTCAAGTCCCAATGACTTCATCCGTGCGTAGGAAAGACCGTTTTCATGGAGCTGACGTGCTTCGGCAACCATTCCTTTTTTCATCCGTGCGATAAGGCGAGTGTGTATTTTTTCTTGGAGTACGTCATTCGGCATTCGTATGCCGATTTTAAGGGCATCATAGAAGCGGTTCTTTTCGAGTGGAGGAACGTGTCCGAGCGCATCCGCAATCTCTATCGCACGGATGAGGCGATGGCGGTTTTTTTTGTCTATTTTTTCTGCGAAATGCGTGTCAAGATTCTTCAATCTCACCACGAGTGCATGCGTTGTTTCTTTCTCAAGCGCCCTACGAAGTTTTTTGTTTGGCGGTACCGGCGCGGGGGAAGTGTCGCCGAGAAGCGCATCTATATAAAACGCGGTGCCACCTGCGATGATGGGAAGTTTCCCTCGTGCAACAATTCCCGCAATCACCGTACGGGCATCTGCGACAAAATCTGTCACCGTATAGACGCGTTTTGGGCTTGCGACACTCAAGAGATGGTGAGGGACCCCAGTCATTTCTTTACGAGTCACCTTTCCTGTGCCGATATCAAGCCCCTTGTAGACCTGCCGTGAATCGGCGGAGACAATCTCTCCGCCGAACTTTTTCGCAAGCATCACCGCAAGCCCGCTCTTTCCTGATGCAGTAGGACCCACGATGACAACGATTTTTTTGAGTGGCTCTTCCGCGTGCATATTTTTCATGGTATATCATATTCGGCTGTTCTCATACAAGAGCAAGCCCGTCTCTCGCGCGACGTGAGAAACGAGGGAGTCCGCCCCCAACGCGGAAGACCTCATCATCACAAAGGAAGGAGACCCGCCATGGGGAACCTGATAAAATTGCCGCTGTCTGAAATAACGGCGACACTGGAACGGCTTGAACAAGTGGGAGTTACACCCGAGATCTTGAAACTCATTAGAACCGATTTCTTGATGGCGAGACGTGTTGCCAATGCGGTTCTCCAGACGCCCTTCTGGCACGGGAAAGACGGAGTCATCCGCTTCAATGTCACGAGCGACGGCACGTGGGGCGAAATCTTGATCAAGCGTCTGGAGGGCGACGGTTTCAACGTGGATGCCTGCGCCAAGCAGATGCTCTGTTCGCCGGACTTCAAGCCGACCAAGGGCCTCACGACCGAAGTTGTTGTTCTTCCGGGCAGTTTCTTCGGTGACAACGACCGACGCACGGAGAAGATTCGCGCCGAAGGCGCCTTGCGCAAGCTCGTTGTACCGAACGCCGAACTGGCCTGCCTCATCCGTGAGAAGTTCACAGACAAGGAGATCGAAGCGATGGGGCTGTCGTTCATCGTTGCCATGCACAAGCCGTTCTTCAACTGCACCCACGGTCCGCACTTGCTGCGCGCTCACGGC
>Ga0155396_123_pt1 | contig 3139 bp, 5 predicted proteins | sample RifCSPhighO2_02_FD_106364 | JGI IMG/M metagenome (GOLD analysis project Ga0155396, IMG submission 106364) | Candidatus Lloydbacteria bacterium RIFCSPHIGHO2_02_FULL_51_22 | reverse complement strand
GGTATCATCCCAATCATGGGCAACCAAGGAGGCCCCGTACGGTGGGTCAAGATGCACAACATTCCGGAAAGCGCGAAGAAACACCCGGAGTGGCAGGAGAAGCTTCTCGGCGATCTTGTCGCGTCGCAGAAAGCACTGGTGCAATCTAGCAAAGAACCTGGTGCTGACGAAAAGACGCCGGGCACCTCCGCATAATACTGCGCTACGAGCACGCACATTTCTTCATGTGAAACCGCCATGCACCCTCTCACAAAGAGGACCTGACAGCGCTCACAAAGAGGAAAAGTCATGCCACGCACTTTTTTCAGCGAACCACGGCCCCCAACGCGTCTACGAGAGACGGGAACGGGGGCTTTTTGTTGCTTTGTGAGTAGTACATACAGAAAGAACTCTCGTGTATGTACACGAGAGTTCGTGACGATGAAAGTGTCGTGCGTGACACCGACCTATCTGCGAGAGCGAATGAGTCCTCCCCTTTCTTCGGCCGCGCGCGAAACCGCACAGTTGCTCCTGATCAGAGGACCCCCCTCGCCCTGCGGGTGTGCTACACGTGCGGTGGCCAGAGCATCTGTGAGCTTCGCGCTCCCTGCCACCATGGTATCCTCCGCTGAGGATTCTTCGGGATACGAATGAGAAGGGGAATACGGCCCTTCTTTAGGCACCCCTGCCGATGTGTTCGGTTTCTCCATCGGTGCGTTGTGAGATGCAATCATCCGCACCATTTCTTTCGCAAGTGCGTTGTCTTCAGAAGCAACAACCTTCTCCTTGAGCGCATCGGTGAGTCCTGCGGCCTTGAGCGCGCGGATGAGTCCGTGTTCTGTGTCCGTGACAACCGCAAACGTCTGTTCGCGCATAACGGTATTCTCCGGCTCCATGGCGACCTCCTGGAGTATGTGCCCCGGACAGCCCGGGTTGACAGAAACAATCTGCACTAGATTCTCCTAAATCTAGGCACCGATGTCAATAGAAAAAACCACCTTTCGGTGGTTTTCTTAGTGCGCAGGGGGGGACTTGAACCCCCAAGCCTTACGGCATATGCCCCTCAAGCATACGAGTTTACCAGTTTCTCCACCTGCGCATTTGACAGTGTCAAGCATACAACATTTTTCACAAAAAACAAACCCCGCCGCGTCTGACGCGGCGGGGTTTGTTTTTTCTTATTTTTTAAACCTTTACCTCTCCCTCTGTTACCACGAGAACTTCCTCCTTTGGGGCTTCTTCTTTATAGGACACCCCCACAAACTCTGCGAGGCCCTTCATCTTGCGGCGAATCTCTTTCGCCGACTTGTCGCGGATGTAGTAGAGTTTCGCACGGCGCACCTTTGCGCGGCGGACAATTTCAATTTTGTCTATCACTGGAGAATAGAGCGGGAAGATGCGTTCCGTACCCACGCCGGAAGCAATCTTGCGCACAGTAAACGTCCCACCCGGTTCCCGGCCGTGTTTGCGCGCAATGACAAGCCCCTCAAACGCCTGAAGACGGGTTTTGTCCTTTTCCTGAATCTTTTGCCACACCCGCACGGTGTCTCCCGGACGGATGTCCATTTTCGCGCGTTCTTCTGTGTTGACTGGAGAAAACTGCATGTAGGTAAAACGTCACGCTACTCTACCACAGTACTGTTTCTTATGCAACCCCGAGGGCGGCTCCAACAAAAAACACGCGGTAATGCGACTGCATACCGCGTGGGAGAAGTGGAGGATATCTTAAATCGCCATGTGCAACCAACCGTACGGAATCAAAGAAGGCTTTCATCTACGTCTCTTCCCGCGGGGGAAACCGAGCGCCCGTCTGCATCTGTGCACCATGGACGAACGGGGAGGCTGTCCTGCCTTGGGGCTTGAGCCCATTTCTGTCTGGCCTGTTGGTAGCGCATAAAAATACGCTTGTCGTACCACTTGTTGGAGACAGTCAAGAGCTTGAGCACACTGCCTACGAGAACAATCATCACGCTCGCAAGAGCGACGACGATGACTACCTGAAAGATGGTCCCTTCTGGAACAAGGGACGTGTCAAGCACCAGCTGTGAGACACGTGCTACTCCATACGCAAGCACTATAATAACAACAGTCCCCAGTACGGTTAACAGTCCTCGCACGATGAAGCCGGACATAGTTCCCTTTCGTTGTAGGACACTGCGAAAACCTGCTGAACTTTTCTGGATGAAAGTGTTCCCTATTTTTACTAAAATATCAATACCGCGCAGAAATTGAACAAAAAACGCGCGGTAATGCGACTGCATACCGCGCGGGAGAAGGATTCGTCATGAGGATTTCAGTATGGCTCTGCCCCAACAACATCGTCGTCACATATCGTAACCACCGTCGTGGGTAAGGTCATGAAATCCAAAAAAACGCAATGTCACGTACCCGACCTCCTTGACCAAAAAGAAGACAACGATGGAGATGCAAGTCGCTACGAAACCAAATATGGTTTTCAGGATTATCCCCTCCAAATTTTTCAGGATTATCCCCTCCAAAGGAGGGAGGCTGGTCCAACCCCTATCCACTCCCGTGACAAACCCGACTCCGTAGAAGAATATTCCCAAAACAGCGAGCACGGCACATCCCACAAAAACGCCTACGAGGTTCCTTCTCATGGCCCATCCTTTTCGTTTCGGAATGTTGAGGAATCCCATAACGACCAACCTTTCTTTTCAAGATAGCGTGGAAATAGCACGATTTCGTGCAAAAGTACCATACCACCTCACTTGTCAAAACGCAAGTCTAGGAAGCGTGCTCGTGTGTACCGCGCCATATCCTCCGCAAGCGGCGCTTCAAGCCGGAGCACTGTGCCATCTTCGCGCGTAAGCTCAAGCGAAAACGCGTGGAGCGCGAGGCGCCCGAGCGCAGGCGGACAATGGAGTGTCGGCGCATAGCGCGCGTCGCAGAGCACGGGATGCCCTATGGCCTTCAGGTGTACGCGAATCTGATGCGTGCGTCCTGTCTCCGGAAACACCGAAAGAAAGCTTGCATCCTCCGCACGAGCGATGGTCACAAACCGCGTCACCGCCGTGCGCTTTTCTCCGCGTGCGGTGGGAAGCGTTGATTTTTTGCGGAAATCGGCGCTACTTCTACCGATGGGCAAGTCTATCATCCCGCTCTCTTTCTTCACCACGCCATGCACAATCGCTTTGTATTC
>Ga0155396_141_pt1 | contig 5969 bp, 5 predicted proteins | sample RifCSPhighO2_02_FD_106364 | JGI IMG/M metagenome (GOLD analysis project Ga0155396, IMG submission 106364) | Candidatus Lloydbacteria bacterium RIFCSPHIGHO2_02_FULL_51_22 | reverse complement strand
CCCGTTTGTCGGGCAAAGGGCGGAGTGCCTTCGCAAGCATTTTCCATTCGCGGACAGCGATGGTTTTCTCACCACGTTTCGTGAGAAAAAGCGTCCCTGCGACACCAAGGAAATCTCCTCCATCCACTGTCTCTGTAAAAAGGGAAAAAGAGTCCTCCCCTATCTCGTCTTTTTTTATGAGTCCTTGGAATACCCCCGTACCGTCATCAAAGTTGAAAAAAGAGAGGCCGCCCTGGCTACGGCACGTCCTCACACGGCCTAGAAGAAAAAGCTCTTTCCCTTCTGCCTCCAGGGAAGAAAAGTTGGCGATAACCTCGCCTACTGTTTTATCGCGCCGTACAGTGGCAGGATACGGAGAAACACCCTTCTCCTTAAGAAGAGCACTCTTTTTTATGCGCTCATCGCGTAGTTCTCCTAACGAAGCCATGCGCTAATGTATGATTTTTGATTTCAGATTTATGATTTAGAAAAAGAAAAGTAATGTACGATTTCTTAAATCTTAAATCGCGTATCTTAAATCTTAAATTATTTCTTATTCCACCCGCGTGATCTTGTAGTGTTTCTCGCCTACCGGTGTTCGCGCTATTACCTCGTCTCCTTTTTTCTTGCCGATAACAGCAACACCAATGGGTGACCGGTTTGAGATTCTTTTTTGGGCAATGTCGGACTCCTCTTCTCCGACGATTTCATAGATCTCCTCGCCTCCGCCCTCTCTTTTGAGCGTTACCTTTGAACCGATGGAAACAGTATCTCCCGACTCATGGGAAACAATCTCCGCCGAGCGGATAATGTATTCTACTTTTGCGATGCGCTCTTCTACGGACGCTTGGTCTTCGCGTGCTTCCTGATATTCCGAGTTTTCGGAAAGGTCTCCAAGCGACTTCGCATATTCAAGCTTCTCCGCGACTTCGCGCCGCCGTACCGTCGTCAAATGTGCCAACTCTTTCTTGAGCGCTTCAAATTTTTCCTGACTAAGATATGTTTTTTCGGGAGTCATAAGTAGTATGTAGTATATGGTATAGAAAAAAAACAAAAAGTCAAAAGGGGTCGCGAATATAAAAGCACAGACCACGCGCGTGGTCTGTGCATCCTATTGAAACCAAAAAGCTACTGCTTGCGCGAACGAAGAAACTCGTTGAGCTCCTTAAGTTCGTCTGTGGTCATGCTTTCAACGCGGCTACGGACGCTCCGTACATCTGCCTCCGTCCGCGCGCTGGCACCCCGTTCTCTAACTCGAGCACGAACCTCTTGTTGAGCGTTGGTTGCGCTAAGCGGGAGAGAAAGGTTTTCAAACTTCTGCATAGGCACAACATCCTCACCCGAAGCGAAGTATTCAATCTGCACCCGATCCCCTGGTTTGGAGAAAGGGAGTTTTGGGAAACCTGCGCTCCCTCCGGTAAACCCATGGGGAACGCCCACAAGATGGAGGGAATAGATACTGCTCTCAAGAAAGAACCTGTCCACTACCCCCTCAACTTTAATCACCTCGTGCGCACCATCGGGAACCACTGTCTGACCAGACTGCGAGAGAAGCACCTGATATTTCCGCATCGCTTCGTGCTGGTTTATTCCCACTGCGACCATTTGTATCTTCTCAATGTTCACAACCGCGACACCCTGAAAAGCGTGGCTCTCATTGAGAAGCGGCACCACAGATGCCATGGTTCCGTAGACGTTGTAGAGTTGTGGACCAACACCGTGGAGGCGCTTGAGCTGTACATCTTGGTTCTTGTCCACCGCGTCAAGCACAGCAGCGTCTGTCCCTCCTCCCTTGACTACATAGCGGACTGACTTCCCCGTGCGAGAGTTTGTGTAGACCAGGGCAACGAGCGACTCGTCGTTATTGTTCGTGGAAGTAACACCGCTCACCCAATCCGGCTGATTATCAGCTCCGTAAATGAGTGTGGGGGATTCCGGTTCAGTGAGATCTTTTTTTCCCCACCAACTATTGTACCACCCATGGGCATACTCACCGGCCCATGAGAGATAGTTTTCCACAAACCGTTCGGGGACAACGCGATCAACCCACGCGGGGACCTCATGCATCTGTTTCTGGAATATCTCTCCGCTGGCTGGGTCAACCAACAAAATGCCCGTAACTTTCTCGCCGCCCCACGATATGGTTGGTTTGAAAAGAGGCACGACCCACCACGGTTTCCCATCGTCATCTATCTCAAATTTGAACTCAGCGAGCCCAATGTCGGTGTAACCGTTCGTGCGCAGATGCCGTTCTAGCTCATTCCCCCAAAATGCTCCGGGGGTGTACCGGAACCGCTTGCCTTGCGCCAACTCCACGAGCTTCGGTGCTACCTGTGGGTCCTCTCCATGTACCATGACGTACGCCGGTACGCCGTCAACGTTGAGCCACGTGGAGAAACCTGCAAAATCAAGTGGGACGACATACCATAGTTCGCCTTTGACCATCTGGAGAGTCATGTGACTCTCGGAAATCTGGAACTGGCTTCCGATTGTCCCTGCTTGTCCAACGGCTTTCCCCGAGAGATATACCGCGTTCTCGACAGTGGACATCCGCATGTGCTTCGGGTCTTTGGGCTGTATATCCTGGGTCCAGTCGCGCGTTTCCACCGTACCAATCATTGCTTTGTAATCGTCTGCCCGAAACATGCCCCACCCTGCTATGTTGCTTACAACATACATCGCAAGAAAAGCGAGGGGGAATACAATCGCGATCAATGGTGGCGCAGGTTCAGAATAGATGCCGGCAACAAACATCGCGACAATCAACATGAGAAATGTCAAAAGGCCGAAAATGCCCCAGAGAGGCCACACAGTGGATGGCGTGCTGAGATAGAAAAGCACCCAACACACAAGCGTACCCAAGAGAAACTGTACGACTGCTGGCTTCACTCCCCGCCACATCAATTGAGCGAGAATTGGAATGACACCGGTGAAAGAACAGAAAGCCGCTATGAAAAGATAGGCCATTTCTCTACTCCGTAAGTTGAGGTCTTTGTTTTGAACGAACTTCGCCAGACTGGTTGGATAGTACAGTTCTTCGTGCCGCTTGTCAATAGCTCAAAGGCGCGAAGCAACCCCTAAGGACAGAATGCCGAGGAAAATTCTATGTTGTTTTTTGATTTTTTCCCAACATACTGCATACAACATACTGCATACAACATACTATTTGAGATATTCCGGTGTCTCAACCGCCATCCACTCCAGAAGCCCGCGAAGTACGTAGAGTGCCCCGATGAGATTGTCGCTCGGCCCTCGTTCCATAACAATCGCAAACGAATACCGCGGATGCTCATACGGGAAAAAGCCTGTCACCCATGAATGGACTATTTTCTTTACCGTCCCCACCTGTGCGGTTCCTGTCTTCGCGGCAACCTCCACTACGGGGATATTGAGCCCCTGTGCGGTTCCCTCAAGCACTCCAAGCCGCATACCCTCGCGCACGACTGCGTAATGCAGAGAATCAATGGGGAGTTGTGTCCGTTTCGGTGGAAGTACCTTCCCGCCGATGTTAGTCTCGTCATCAGAAAATATTCTCGTGACAATGCGGGGTATGGGGAGTGTTCCGCCATTTGCGATGGCGGCAACGGCACGCGCCGCTTGAAGTGGCGTAACCTGAAACCCGTACTGTCCGATGGACGTATTATAAGTGTCGCCGAGACGCCACACGTCATGAAAAATTTTTTCTTTCCAGGCAGGGTCGGGGATCACGCCAATTTCCTCTCCGAAAAGATCCACGCCCGTGCGCTTTTCAAACCCAAGAAGGTTCATATACGATTTTATCTTCCCTATCCCGAGACCGACACGTTCCTCGTTTCCTCCACCCTGTGGTAATCCACCGCCGATTTCATAAAAGTACACATTGGAAGAAACGGCGAGTGCCTCCCGCATAGATACCCAGCCGTGTGCCTTCCAATCCAGAAACACCGATTCTTCTCCGACAAGGTACGGGTGGGGAATGGCGATAGAGCCAGTGCTTAAAATCTTTTCATCGGGAGAGATGAGCTGTTCCTGGAGTGCCGCAAGCGCAAGAAACGGCTTTACGATTGACCCCGGAGTGTAGACCCCCGAAATTGCTCTGTTTAAAAGTGGTGTGCGGGGGTCGGCGAGGAGTGTTTCCACGTCATGTGGCGTTCCATTCGCAAGAACCCCTGCGTCATATTCCGGATAACTCACGAGCGCGATGATATCACCGGTGTCTATGTCCATGAGGACTCCCGCGCCTCCGGTAAAACCAACGTCGCGCGCAAGATTTTCAATGCGCGTGTAGAGCGCCTCTTCTATTCGTGCATCAATGGAGAGAACCAGGTTCTCTCCGTTTTCCGCGAGAGACTCCCTGTGTGTGGAACGCTCGCCTCCTTGCGCATCAGTTTCAATAAGAAGAGTGCCGTTTGTCCCGCCAAGCACGTCGTTATACGCCCGCTCCACACCATCCATGCCCGAAAAACTCTCTTTGTAATACATTCCTTTCGTATCCCGGGCGGGATACGTCACATAGCCGAGTACATGCGCGAGCCCCCGCATCTTGTTATACACACGAGCGGCAAATTCTTCACCAAGAAGCGGTTCGTTCCAAGCGAGAGGGGTGCCGTTTCTGTCAAACAGTGCGCCGCGTTCGGCGAAAATGGGAACGCGCTCAAGGCGGTTGTTTTCCGCAATACGGGCAAATGACTCTCCTCGCGCTATCTCCAAGTTTCCAAGCCGGATAGAAAACAATACAATGACCAAGACAAAAAATCCCCACAAAAGTGCGAGTGAGAGTTTTGGAATCGGCTGTTCAAGCCGTCCTTCAAATTGGTGCGTATCAAACTGTGGAAGATTTGAAGAATCCAGAAATATTTCATCAGGATCTATATCGCGCGAATGCCGTTTTTTATTACCCAAGAACATTGTAAGAATGTTGTCGCTTCTCATTTCCGAGGTTAGGAATTAGGTTGTCCGACCGAGGCGGACCAGCCATGGGCTGATAGGATTTTAGGAATTAGGGAATAGCTTGGAGGAAAATTGTTCTATTGTTACCGCTCGCTCAGACGCTCGCTTATTGTTAAATTGTTGTATCGTCTTTTCAATAATATAACCATTTAGCAATGTAACACTGCGTCTTTTCCTATAAGCCCAAGGCTGACAAGCTCCAAGCTTAATAAAATCTTGTCATTTTTTTTGCCCTTTCCACAAGAAACACAAAAAACGCAACGCCTCCGATGAGAAGGACGGAGTGGAACATACGCGAGGCATCGGTGCCATAGAGCGTATCACCCGCGTATGCCCACAGAGCAAGTTCATAAAAGTCCCCAATGAGAAATACAGACGCAATGGCGAGTATGAGTGTCACCCACCAAGGAAACAACAGCAGGGAGAGAAAAATTCCCGCGTTTGCACACAGCCGTTTCATACCATTTTTCATAATTCTCTCTGTGTGTTTTCTTGCGAAGACACCTCTTCGGAAACAACCTGAAGCCAGAAAAGCTCATAGACATTCACGGGTGCTTGAAAGAGAACATACTGAAAAGGATCGCTCGGCGTTATCCGGACTGCGCCGACCGTCCCTCCCACATGCATTCCTGCATCAGGAAATAGAACAACATCTTCCACGGCAACAGGTATATCTTTCGGAAGACGTATGAGAAAATCGCCTCCTCCCATCCCCTCTGCGGTTACGGGAACGCGGTTCTCTCCAAGGAGCACGGGGATCTTCTGCCCCGGCGATGAAAACGGCATCACTACCGATGAATGAGCAGACACCCGCGACACCGTCCCTATCGCAATTTCATTCTGCGCGAGAACAATATCGCCTTGCCTGACCCCTTCTTCCGCGCCGACATCTACCACAAGCACTCCATAAGGGGAACGGTTAGGATAGGCAAGAATGCGCCCAACGCGCATACTCACCTCCGGGGTATATCGCCCCAGTGCGTCCTTGAGCTCTTTATTTTCTTTACGAAGTGCGGGGAGGGTGGCAAGCTTCGTAGCAAGTGATGCGTTTTTCTCTTCAA
>Ga0155396_143_pt1 | contig 8349 bp, 7 predicted proteins | sample RifCSPhighO2_02_FD_106364 | JGI IMG/M metagenome (GOLD analysis project Ga0155396, IMG submission 106364) | Candidatus Lloydbacteria bacterium RIFCSPHIGHO2_02_FULL_51_22 | reverse complement strand
ACTTGAGTCTCTTTTCCGCCGAAGGCTGATCCGCCTCCGGCGAAGTTCTTAGCCTCGCCCTCTCCAAAGAGGGCGGGGCTTTTTCTATAGACCTACCGCTTAAAAACCTTTCTACTGCACTTTCCTGAATTTTGACTGCGACTGGTAAAAAATTTCTCAAAATACCACTGGTATTATTCAAAATTTTTGCCTTCGTCTCGCTCAAAATTCAGGAATTTCGTTACGAAAATTTTTAAGCACAGTAGGTCTTATAGAAAACCACCCAGTCGCCTGAAAGGGGCTGGGCGGTCAGTGTCTCTCGTCCTAGTTTTGAAACTCGGAGAGTGCGTTTTGTGCCATTTCCGCAGTCCAGAATCCGTGTCGCGCGAAACCAGCGATGATGTCTTTGAGTGTGAATATCACCGTCACATTGTGGATGCCAGCCGCTCGGAGATTCTCCAACGCGCCTTGTCCTCGGTCCACGAGGATGAACCAGTGAATCTCATTGCGCGGCGGATAGCCGCTTTCTTCCAGCTTCTGTGCGGTTTCAATCTTTGACAAGCCGTCGGTGATGACATTGTCAATCATGCAATAGACGTGTTTCTCCGGTTCCGGCGGGCCGTTCACCCACGAGTGATGCGCTCCGTGTGTCTTCAGAGTCTCTCGCATGACGCGGAAAATGACCTTTCGCGTCAATGCCGCATCCGGTTCCATGAAGCGTATCATCGCCGCCGCCTGCGCAAGCGGTGTCCCCGCAGTGGGGATACCAATGAGGCACGGCGCACGAAGGTCATCTTTCGTCGCAAGCAACACTGCACGCAGTACCTCCCTTCCGATTCTGTGGAGCAGGGTGAGATTGTCAGTGAGGTCGTCTCTTCCAGAGACATAAACCCGCGATGTTTTGCCCGATGTGAGGATGACCGGCTTGGGGCGATACTGGACAAAGCCGCACTCGCACATGAGCTTCAAAGTGACTTCATCAAGCCGTCCGACAGGCACAAGGGTGTCCATAGAAAAACCTTTGTATGAGTGGTGGTGAAAGTTCGTTTTTCTAAGAGAAAATTATATAAGCACTATAGTAAAAAGTCAAGCAAACCAGAAGATAACAAAAACAGCTATATTTTTTCAGGCCATTTTTCACTCTTAAATCCTATGATTAAAATTTTTCTTTTCTTCTTTCTCCTAAAACATGGTTCGAGCCGATGTTTTTCTACGGGTTCTTTTGCGATTTTGAGTCGTGCGCGCCTGCCCACCGGCATGTAATTCTGGCAGTTTTTAGAAAATGAAAACGCGGATACCTTGAGAGGTATCCGCGTCGGGTTTGACGATCAGGCGATAGAAGTTTTTCCGCAGCAGGAACAGCGATGGAGGTATTCGTCTGAAGGACAGTCCACGCCCACTTCTTCTTTCGTAGCGCCGCATCTTGTACAGGAAAAGGAAATGTATGGGAGGACACAATCCATAGATTTGCCGCAACACAACGGAGACGAAATGGAAAATAAACGCAAAATAAAGGATAGCCGTGGAGTAACGACGCGCCACTCTTTTTTCTGTTCTTCCCAGTGTGAGTCGTGGCCCGTACACTGCCCGTGAGCGCACGATACGCCGGGGGTCTCGTTCTTGGCTTCCTCCGCTTCTTCCTCTGGCTGTTTTGCCGGCTCTTCCGGATTTCCCTCGGTGGGCAAGGCCCTACCCTCGCGGACTACGTACCAAATAATCACGGCGAGATAGAGGGAGCCTCTGGTGCCGGCCATGCTGAATTCCCGAGACTTGACCTCAATGGCATCGCCTGCCCATGCACACCATGAGTTCACTCGTTTCTCCAGCTCAATGTCGTCAGACCTGATTGCAATCAGTTTTAAGTATTGCATGAAGGCTCCTTTCGTGAGGTGAATGATTAGCCTGCTTGTGGTTTCTTGCGTCCTGCCCACCGAATTTGTTCTGCCTCAATCTCGGCATTCCCTCGAATCTCCTCCGCCTCTTTTTCGGCACGCGCTACAATCTCCTTCGCCAGATCAATCTGCCGTTGTGCTTGTTCTTCCCTGCGCTCAATCTGCCGTCGGATATGTGTGAGCTCCACGTCAGCGCCCATCAGTCCGCCGTGTTCGGTGAGTCTGTGAGAAATGACCACAGCGTTCGTGAGGAGAGCGAGCACGATGCCGCCAAAGGTCGTCCCGACCGCAATGCCCCACAGGAGCAAACTCGTCGCCGAGAGGGAAAAAGCGGACGCGACAGAAACCGCAAAGAGTGAATCTACCGGCCGGAATGCAAAGAGGGAGGCATCCACGCTATACAGTGCTCCCAGTTCCTTCAGACGCGCCGCAATCTGGGATTGTTGTCTCACAACCGCAGAATAGTTGTCCTTGGTGATCGGGGTTGATGCGAGCGCTATCATATCCTGCCGGATACCAGAGAGAATCTGGCGATTTGCGTCGCGGGTACGTTCCGATTGGGTGATCTCACGCTCCATTTGTAGCTGAATATTCTGTGTGGTTTGAAACTTCGTGCTTGTGCCAACGTGCCCCGAAAAACGGAACACAACGCCGCGGTCGGCAAGCTGTTGTTCTATGTCCCCACGGACGATGCCTTTTGACTCTGCGTCAATTGCGGCGACAATGAGTGCGCGGGTTGAGCCATCCCTGTCTTTCTCGGAACGCATTGTTTGTTCAATGGCGCGAACACCAGGGTCAACGGATTTTGCGAAATCTGCCGCGATGACCGAAGCGAGTGGCGTGCCATTCTGGACGATATTCAGTCGTCCTACCTCAAGCACGAATACTGGCAAGAGAATGAGAGCGACGGCACAGAACAGGTATCCAGTCCATGGTGTACGATAGTGCAAGTTGATGAATCCACGAAGGACCAGAAAGTCAACGCTCGCGATGAGCGCAAGAACGGTTACGGTAAAAGCATACATGAGCGGCTCATTGCCCGGTGCGACGAAATCGCGCGCCACTTGCCACAGCAGGTTACCTTGATACCAAAGCGCCCCGGCCATGATGCAGGCTTCAACAAACTTCACTGAGCCTGGAATGAGGGCCGAAATGTCGTTTGACGCGTTGTCACCGCGCTCTCGTACCGGATTAGGATAGCCTGTATTCACGGACCTCCTCCTTATGGTGAGTTGTCAGAGAACCATGGAAATCACTATGTCCATATGTATCATAAAACGAGGAAATGTCAAATTCTTAGGCGGCCCAAGACGTTTACCTGTGGAATATCGGCGGGGCGATTCCGATAACGTAGACCTTTAATCCTAGGGCTTCTTTTTCTTCTTTCGTGGTGCCGGAGGTGGGACTCGAACCCACATGTCTTGCGACACACGATTTTGAGTCGTGCGCGTATACCATTCCGCCACTCCGGCAAGGAGTTGACATACTACATAGTATGTCTGTTTGCTCCAAAAATCAATTTTGCTAGAATTAAGAGACTATGGATGTAAAGAAAAATTATAGTTCCGTGTTTTGGGTTGATGTGGACAAGATTCGCCCGAACCCCTATCAGCCACGCAAGGAATTTGACGGGGAGAAATTGCGCGAACTCGCAAACTCAATCCGGCAGTATGGCGTACTGCAACCTCTTGTGGTGACGCGCCACGAGGAGGCACGCGCCGATGGCGGCATTCAAGTTTCCTACGAGCTTATCGCAGGGGAGCGGCGAACGCGCGCGGCGAAGCTCGCCGGTGTGAGTCAGGTCCCCGTGCTTATCCGCGAAGGAGATGCAGGGGAGGTATCTGCGCGCTTGAAGCTGGAACTCGCGATTATAGAAAACCTTCAGCGGGAAGATTTGAGTCCCGTAGAGCGCGCTCGTGCGTTCAAACGCCTTGTTGACGAGTTTTCTTTCAAACACGCAGACATTGCAAAGAAAATCGGCAAGAGCCGTGAGTATGTGGCAAACTCGGTACGCCTACTTGCGCTCCCCATGGAGATGATTACCGCGCTTGAGGAGAGAAAAATCAGCGAAGGACACACCCGGCCGCTTCTCATGCTTTCCGACAGAATAGAGGAACAACAGGTGCTCTTTAAAGACATTGTCACGAAGCGTTTGAATGTGCGTGAAGCAGAGCTCACCGCGCGCGCCATCGCGCAAGACCGCGCGCGCAAGCCTTTGCACGAGAACCCTGAGTTTACCGAGATAGAGCGTGAACTCGTAGAGCGACTTGGGACGCGGGTACGTGTGGAGCAGAAGCATGTCGGCGGGAAAATTATCATCAGCTTTTTCTCTGATGAAGACCTCCAGAATATTTTGGATACATTTGTGCGCAATCAAAAAAATGGAGGCGCGGCGCTTCCCGATACGTTGCCGCCCGGAGCGATGCCTGTGCCACAGGGCGGGGGAGATTCTTCCCCTGGTAGCATGGGCGAAGGTGGAGGTATGGGGGTTCCGGAAGGGATGTCTAGCGAAGCCGCTCCAGGCCCCGAGTTCCTTGTGGCTGACGCTCATACCCCCCCGCCGTCTCTGAAAGACGAAAGAGACGACGATGATTACCTCTATTCCGTAAAACACTTCTCCGTCTAAAAACTCAAGGACGGTCCTTGCGGTTAGTTATCCACAGTTTCTGTTGATAACTTTGTGGATAAACAGGGGTTAGGACCGTCCTTGCGGAGTTTTTAGTGCTTTTTTGAGACAAGCGCGGCCTTTATGTTTTTCTTGGCGGTGGCGGTTGCCGCGTACGCGAGCCATTTACTAGAGGGGGATGCCGATTTTTTTGTAATGATTTCCACGATGTCCCCATTTTTTAGTTTTGTATCAAGCGAGACCATTTTATTGTTCACTTTCACGCCGGTGAGGTGGTCGCCGATATCAGAATGCACCGCGTAGGCGAAATCCAGGGGGTATGATTCCTCGGGAAGGTCTATGACGTCGCCATCGGGAGTAAATACAAAGACGCGGTCTTTAAAGAAATCGGTGTGGAGGTGCGCAAGAAATTCTTCCGACGCAGACACTTGTCTTTGCCAGTTGACGAGTTCCTGTATCCAGCGCACCTTCTTGCCGAGCAATGTCCCTCGCGTCTCCTCCGCGGTTTCCTTATACGCGATGTGCGCCGCGATTCCATACTCCGCCTCATCGTGCATTTTTTTTGTCCTAATCTGGATTTCTACGATACCGCCATCGCCGGTAAAGATGGACGTGTGTAAACTTTGGTAGCCGTTTGGCTTCGGGGATGCAATGTAGTCTTTGATGCGCCCCGGGAGTGGTTGCCATGTACTGTGGATAATGCCGAGCACGCGGTAGCAGTCGCTTACTTCAGGCACGATGACGCGGAGCGCCGCGATGTCGTAGATTTTGTCTATATCCTTGTCATACCGCAACAATTTCTTGTACAGGCTATATAAGTGCTTCACACGGTAGTCAGCAGAGGACACTTCCACTCCCGCTTTTCGGAGTTCTTTCTGGAGGTCGCGGTACACTCTTTCTAGGTGTTTTGTGGCATTCTTACTGCGTTCTTTACGAAGTAGAGATACCCATGCGTGCTCTTTGGGATAGACATAGGGGAATGCGAAATCCTCCAAGTCACCTTTAATACGACCCATACCAAGACGGTTTGCAATGGGCGAATAGATTTCAAGCGTTTCCAGTGCAATACGCCGTCGCTTCTCTTCGGGGACATGCGCGAGAGTCTTCATGTTGTGAAGACGGTCGGCAAGGCGGATGACGAGCACCCGTGTATCCTTTGAGACCGCAAGAAAAAGTTTCCGTAAGCTCTCCGCGTGCCGCACGACGCCACGATATTTATACTTCCCGAGCTTTGTAACGCCGTCCACGAGAAAAGCGACCTCTTTACCGAACTTTTTTTCTATATCCGCAAGAGATATACTGCCATCTTCAAAGGTGTCGTGGAGCAGCCCTGCCGCAATCGTTCGCGCGTCCATGTGAAGCTCGCCTAGGGTTTGCGCTGTCGCTATGCAATGAGAAAAATACGGTTCTCCTGAAAACCGCTTTTGTCCTTTGTGGGTTGCTTCTCCAAACTCAAACGCCCGCGAAATAAGTTCTTTGTCTTCTTCGGACGGTGATTTGAGAGTCGCGATGATTGACGCAAGATCCGACATATACTGTCTTCGGTAAGAGTTTTTTGAAGGGGAGTATGTCTCAATCGCTTGTCTATTTCTTCAGTAACTTATGAGGATTGTGGTTCAGGCATTCTTTTTTACTGCACCGTTCCGGTATTGTCTTTGTGCCCTCCATCATGAGGGAGCTGCATTCCGGGCATAGTTTTCCCGTGGGTTTTGCTTTTATCGCAAACTTACATTTTGGATAGTTCGTACAGCTATAGAAGACACCAAAGCGTCCTTTGCGCTCCGCGAGTGTCCCTTTTTTACATTCCGGGCAGACTACGCCAGTATCCGCTGCGCGTTTTGCTTCCTCACTTTCCGCTCCCTTTTTAATGAACTTACATTTTGGATAGTTTGAGCATCCGACAAATTTCCCAAACTTACCCTCGCGTTCCACGAGTTTTCCCTGCCTACCGGCAGGCAGGCTGTCACCACATTCCGGACATTTTTCACCGGTTTCTTTAAGTTCTTTCTTGGTATCAAATGACTCACCTTCCATGGTGCGTGCGCCGTCGCACTCGGGGAACCGTTCGCAGGAAAGGAATGTCCCAGCACGGGAGAGCTTTATCACCATCGCGCTCCCGCATTTCGGGCAGCGCATATTCGCGGGCGCTTTCCCGATATTGGTGAGCTTACCGATAGTTTTCGTTTTTTCTTTCACGTATTTTGAGAATGGGCCGTAGAAATCTTTCAAAAGCTTTACATAATCTTTTTTCCCTTCCGCAATTTGGTCAAGGTCATCTTCCATTTCCGAGGTAAAGGAGTCGCTGATGTAGTCGGCGAAGTTCTCCTCAAGAAACGTGTCCACCACATCGCCGAGCTCGGTCGGGTGAAGCGTTCTGTTCTCGCGGAGCACATATGCGCGGTCTACGAGCGTCTTCATGATGCTCGCATAGGTGGACGGTCTCCCGATGCCGCGTTTTTCAAGTTCCTTAATGAGTCCCGCTTCGGTATAGCGTTTCGGAGGCTCGGTCTGCTTTTTTTCCGAAGAAATATCAGTGAGCGTGAGCGGTTCGTCTTTTATAACTTTGGGAAGTTCCACATCGTCACTTTTCGCATCGGGGTCTGCCTTAAGCCATCCAAAAAATTCCGTGCGTGCACCATGGGCGGCAAAATCAGGGATTCCACCAGCCTCTGTCGTCGCAATAATCTTTGTTCGCGCGATTGCGGCATCGGCCATCTGCGAAGCGATAGCGCGTCTCCAAATGAGGTCGTAGAGGCGTTTCTGCTCCGGCGTGCCTCCTACAGTTTTCTTTCCGACGTGTGTAGGGCGCACTGCCTCATGCGCCTCCTGAGCGCTTTTGCTCTTTGTTTTGTGAACGCGAGGTGTTGAATACTCTGTGCCATATTCTCCCACCACAAAGCTGGCGATTTCTTTCTGCGCCGTGGCGGAGAGGACGGTGCTGTCCGTACGCATATAGGTGATGTGCCCCGCCTCATAGAGCCCTTGCGCGGCGCGCATGGTTTGCGCAGGAGCCATGCCGAGCCGATTTGACGCCGCCTGTTGCAGGGTGGAGGTGGTAAACGGTGCAGGGGCCGCGCGCCGTACATTCGTCTCTTCTATATCTTTCACACGCCAGACCCCTTTCTTGCCTTCGGCAACGATACGCACCGCCTCCGCTTCTTTATCCGGCTCCTCGGTGCAGGCGAGGACGAGCGGGTTTTTTCCCTTTGTCTCGGTATGTGCCGTAATGACCCAGTAGTCCTTCGGACGAAACGCGCGGATTTTCCGCTCACGCTCCATAAGGATACGGAGCGCGGGGGATTGTACACGGCCCGCAGAGAGGCCGTAACGCACCTTTTTCCAGATGAGTGCCGAGAGGTCATAGCCGAAGAGCCGGTCTAAGACGCGCCGCGCCTCCTGTGCTTTGCGGAGGTTATCATCTATGTCGCGCGGATGCGCGAGCGCCTCTAAAATGGCGGGTTTCGTAACCTCGTGAAAAACGATGCGCTTCAATTTTGAATTTTGAATTTCTGATTTTCCGGTTTGTTTGGAATTTAGAGTTTGGGGTTTTGAATTTCCCAAATTGCAGATTTGGGCGATATGCCACGCGATTGCCTCTCCTTCGCGGTCGGGGTCTGTTGCGAGGATGACCTCGTCTGCTTTTGCGCAGAGAGATTTAAGTTCGCTCGCAACGCGCTCTTTCCCGGGGACAATCTGGTAGTTGGGGACGAACCCTGCTTCTATATCTATCGCGTCTTTACTGCTTTTGGGGATATCGCGAAAATGGCCGACTGATGAGGTCACCTTGTATTCTCCCTCAAGATATTTTGAAATCGTTTTTGATTTCGCGGGTGATTCAACAATAAAAAGCTT
>Ga0155396_152_pt1 | contig 8737 bp, 11 predicted proteins | sample RifCSPhighO2_02_FD_106364 | JGI IMG/M metagenome (GOLD analysis project Ga0155396, IMG submission 106364) | Candidatus Lloydbacteria bacterium RIFCSPHIGHO2_02_FULL_51_22 | reverse complement strand
TGCCCGGAAGCAGTGATTCTTGATTCCTTGCCTGCCCGCCGTAGCCAACGGCGCAGGCGGGAGGGCTTGTCCCTCTTGAATACTTGGGCCTCCGCGAATTTTCTTCGCCGGAGGCTCTTTCTTTTTTTATATGAACAGCTTTTGAACAAAAAGCGAATAATCGGTTCAAACTTACCGAAAAGTTTTTGAAATACAATATGGAATTGGCAAACGAGAGCACAAATGAAGAAAAACTTCATTTGTACAAAAAAGTCGGTTCGAACTTTCAAATTAAGGATCGAACCGTACTTTTTGAGCCACGCGGAGCGTGGCGAATCCTAAGAGAATCAGGATTTTGTGGGGGGAATACAGAACAGACGGCGCTTCGCGCCGACCATATTTTTGGTTCAGAAACCCTTTTCGAAAAATTGCGGAGGGGGGGAGATTCGAACTCCCGATACCTTGCGGTATACTGCCTTTCCAAGACAGCGCACTAGGCCACTATGCGACCCCTCCACGTGTATTTTTACTTATTCCCCTCTGTCGCCTTCCGCCATTCTTCTTCACCAAACTTCGCCGTCAGCTTGTTCGCGATATATTCACAGAACGCTTGGCGCGACTTACTGACGCCCTGTTGAAAAACTTCTCTCTGGTAGCGAGAAAGCTCCTCGCGCGTGATGGCATCTGCCTTGAAGCGCTCCCAGAGCGCCCTGTCCTCTTCGGTAAGTTCGCCTACAACAATCCCCTCAAAGTGTCGGGTCTTCCCTGCGCGCGCTTCCTCGTCCTCGAGTGCTGCTATCTCCTCCCGAAACGCCGCCAAACCATCTTCTTTGGACGGTATATGTTCAAATGATTTAATTGCCATAGAGTATAGAATGATTATTGTGTGTGTCCGCGTAATGCCATGACCCGTTCCTCAAGCGGCGGATGGGTCATGAATATTTTGGTAAGAAAACTCGTGCGGCTTTTCCCCTGTGCCATGTACGGGTCGGAGAGGAAGAGGTGCGCCGTCGCGTGGGAGACGCGACGAACGGGTGCCGCATGTGCATGGATTTTCTCTAATGCTGAAGCGAGGCCTTCAGGATAGCGCGTGAGAAGCGCGCCGGATGCATCCGCCAAAAACTCGCGCTTTCGCGAGATAGCAAGGTGCACGAGCGTCGCCGCAAGCGGCGCGAGAAGAGAGAGCACAATGCCGAGGAGAAGCATCGCTCCTCCCGCACGGCTGTCGTCACTGTCACGCTTCAACCCTCCCCACATCGTCGCACGGAGAAACATATCGGAGAGAATGGTCACAAAACCGACAAGCACCACTACCACCGTAGAAAGCAGGATGTCGCGATTTCCGATATGGGAAAGCTCATGCGCGATGACACCTTCAAGCTCGGTGCGGTTTAAAATCCCTAACATACCCGAGGTCACGGCAACTACGGCGTGCTCCTTGTCGCGACCTGTTGCAAACGCATTCGGCGCAGAGTCGCGGATGACAAAGACACGCGGTTTCGGAAGGCCTGCAGTGATGGAGAGATTCTCCACGATGTTATGAAGATCGCGATACTCGCGCTCATCGGCTGGGAGCGCACCTGACATTTTCAAGACGAGTGAATCGGAATACCAGTAACTCGCGATGTTCATGAGAATACTAAACGCGACCGCGACATAAAGAATCGCGGGGCTGCCGAATACAATACTGAATGCCCAGCCAAGAAAAATGACCGTGACAAAAAAGAGAGCCATCAAAACCCACGTCTTTCGCGTATTTGCATCTTGATGTGTATAAAGAGTTGCCATGGTGCTGATTATGCGATAAAAACAGCCCGGATTCAAGGAATCCGGGCGGGTCTAGAACCGTGCGAAACACGCGCGAAACATCCATCGGTGCTGGGCGAGGTCACTGCGAAACTTTTCGCTTCTCGTCCGCAAAATTTCAGACGCTTTTTCCCTACATGCGCGCCGATGCCAAGGGAAACATCTCCGCGCAAGAGGGCCGGTATTCGTGCGTCCCTTCTCTACCTCCCCAAACGAGTGGGTCGTGGTTATCAAAGAGGCATATTCGGTCTCATCTTTCGGAGAGATGACGCCCTCATCGCGGAATTGCGCGAGAAGCACCCTCGCTCTGTGTACGAGGAGCACATCGCAGTCTGCAATGCCACGGCGAACCTTTGCGCGTATGTCGCCCGCTTCAAGTTCGCGCATGGCGAATTCGACATCATCAACTCCCGCATACACTCGGATACGCTTTTCCACCTCATCCGCCGACACGCGCTGAAGAACGAAGTAGACAACCAGGGCAATCATGGCCGCGCCAAGAATCATCGTGAGCACAGATATCTTCTCCTCGGTTGGAAAATTTTACCCCTTGGAAAAACTCTCACTTGAGTATGGCATATTTTATACAAAAAAGCAAGCCCTCTGCGGCGAGGGCTATAAAAAAGCCCCCGCTCAACGGTACTGTTGAGCGGGGACGAGGGATGAAGTGCGTGAGATCACGCGGAAAGAACCGAAAGCGGTTCATCCGCACGAACGATGTGATAGGTGAGCGGACCAGCAATACAACGCGTCATGCCACCGTCATCCAGCAAGACAGAAATGACTAATCGCGCTGTTTTGCGAATCTGTTGAATGTTCAAACGAAACCCCTCTTCAGGCGACAAAAATCCTGCATAGTAATAACGTCCTCCGAGTTCGGAATCGGTGCAAGTACGGCCGGGATGTGAAATTTCAATTTCACATCCATAAGCACTTACGCCGATATTGCACTTTTTAAGAACATCGCGCAGTGGATCATGCACAGATCCCAACAGGTCCACGTGCAGATACAACTGGATAGAGTACCCGCGGGGAGGATCGGGGGGGAAGTAATCCAAACGTATTCTCGGGACATCTTCAGACCCAATGTGTTTTCTTAACGCTTGCGCGAGTTCTACGCAAAAATCTCCAACGTCGCTTTTCTCTTCTGTTTTGCAGAGGAGGAGATGGCGCGTGGATTCTTGCAACACCCCCAATGCTTCTGCAGCTGTAAATCGTACGTCAACATTTCTCGTCTTGAAATCTTCCTCTTTTTCGGCCGCTTTTTTCGCGTTGCGCGAAAGCTCCGAAACATGTCCGAGGAAAGAAGCGTCATTCGCGAGACAGATGAGCTTAAGCGCGCGCGCGGTGACAGACCAGTTTTTGTGCACGAGAGATGCGTCTAGAAACTCCGGCACCGATGGCACCCAGTAGAGCGTTGGGTATTTGCGTATCGCACCTGCAACTATCTTTGAGAGTTCCGTGTCCACCGATGTCACGTTACACACGCGAGCGCCTGCCAAAAAGAGAGAGGTGGCGTACTGGAGCGCACGGACACGAAAAGGAGAGTTGTGCTCTCCTCTGTCGTCAAAAAGATACCAGGCGAGCACTCTCGCCCAATACCCGTCGTTGTAATCTGCAGCGAACATGGCCGGGGTGCGTTCTTCAATCCAGCGCGCGCTCTCCATGTCCACCGCTTTTCGCAGAAGCGCATCCAAACACACCTCGCGCGCCGCACCAATCGGACAACCCCAAAATGCTTGAAGAATGCGGCAAGGGGTATCATCTAACCCAAACCAGGAGACTTTGCTGGTATACCTATACAGTGGGGATCCGGGGGAACTAACACCTCCTTGCTCTTTCGTGTCCATCTTCTTTCTCCTCATGACTGCCTTGTTAGGCAGAGGTTTTGAAAGAACTACGCGCCTGTTGTCAGGCGCATTGAGTAAAACACAAGTATTCGGCGAAGTAAAGAAGCGCTACGCTCTGCCTTGTTTTACGGACAGGGGTTGACAAAAATGATTTTTATATGCAATAATCTCTTTAGGAACGATTCTTTTGACACGCACCGCTCTACCAGGAGAACTGCCATGTGGACACGACAACTAGAACTCTTTGTGATCCTTTCTTTCAGCACCCTGTTCCTCTTGTTTGTCTTCATCGGTCCTCATAGAGTGCTCGCGATTTTCCCGATCATCGGTATGGCGACAGGAACGGTAACGTTTTTCCTCTCACGGGGTAGAATAGAGAAACTCAAGGGAAGCGGCAGAATCGTGCTTTCCTCGTTCGGATTCTACATATATATGCCCGTCGGGGGCATTGTGCTAACCTCGCTATCTCTCGTGAGCGAGTGGAGTTCCAAGGTGCCGTTTTTATCCGTGGCTCTCGTGACGGGACGATACGACGTTTTCCTGCTTGCCCTCCTGACACTAGGGCTCTTTTTCCAAAGCACGATAATCGTGTTCGGGGCCGTATTGATTCCCGAAAATACAAAAGAGGGAAAGGGTTCCTGAAGAACACAGAGCTGCCACGTCTGACGTGGTAGCTTTTTTAATTCCCATTTTATTACGACGAGCGAGGGGTAAAGTGAAAAAGTGTTTTAACTTTTTCACTTTCTCGGACCGCGTGCCGCTAAAGCTTCAGCGGTGGCGCAGCGAAGTCGTAACAAGAGGGTTCCTTATTACAAAACTAGAATCGCAAACGTGCGGCGCGCTTCCCTTTCAAGATGTCGTCTACATACTGTATCTCCTCGGCAATGCCGACGATAAAATCAAGCTTCTTTGCTTCTCGTACCGTCACCCACTTCCACTCCGTGGCGTCCCCTTCTTCAAGCTTTACCGTGCCTGATTTTCGCTTTGCGAAGTACGAAAGCGTGAGCACGGGCACTTTGTCGGGGCGGATAAAGACAAGGTCCACCACAAACTCCGGCTTTTCTATTTCCAGATTCACCTCCTCGCGCACTTCCCGCCGGAGCGCCTTCTCCACCACAAAATACCACGCCTCTTTCGTGGTCTTCGGCGTAGTAAGGTAGTCGGCGGGCTCCAGCCCCCCACCCGGAACCGTCCATTTGTTCGGATGAACTTTTTTCGTGGGCGCGCGCTTCGTCGCAAGATAGCGTCCTTTGCCATCGTGAATGATGCAGGTCATCACTATTCGGTGTCGCTCGTCATCGCGTACTGTTTGGGCCATAAGATTTAGAAAACCTGTGGAAAACTCTAACGTAAGGATCGGCCTTTTTCAATCTTCAAGGCCAAACCTTCCGCCGAGTTTACACACAGGTTTTTAGAACTTCACCTCCACCGCTTCGCGGGCAATCGGCTCGTCACCAAGCTCAAAGAATTCGCGCTTAGCGAAGGAGAACGCTTTCGCGATGATGCTCGGCGGAAATGAATCAATCATGATATTCAGGTCGCGCACATTCATATTGTAGAACCGGCGCGCGGCTTGGATTTTGTTTTCGGTGTCCGCAAGCTCACGCTGAAGCTCCACAAAGTTTTGATTTGCCTTGAGGTCGGGATAACTCTCCGAAAGTGCGAAGATGCTCTTGAGCGCACCGGTAAGCATGTTCTCTGCCGCACCGTGCTCTGCGACAGACTGCGCCTGCATGGCCTTCGTGCGCGCTTCCGTCACTTTTTCAAGCGTCCCCGCCTCGTGCGCCATGTAGCCCTTCACCGTGTTCACGAGATTGGGGATGAGGTCGTAGCGACGCTTGAGCTGAACATCTATGTCCGCCCACGCTTCCCCTGCCCGATGGACAAACGTCACAAAGCGGTTGTAGGTAAAGATGACCCACAGAACGAGCGCTCCAAGAACTCCTAAAAATACGTATAGTATGGTCATAGGTTAGTGAGTAGCCACTAGAGTTTAGCCACTAGAAAAAATGAATTGATAGTAAATAGAAAGTAGCATAAAAAGTAACAAAAAGAAAGCTGTTCTGTAGCACCTTGCATTAGTTTCCTGAATTTGCCGCTTTTCGTTTTGCTTGACTTTTTTTCTATTTATGCTACAATAGCAACAGATTGCCCGAGGACTCCTCGGGCCCGCGCCGTGCGGCACACGGCCTATATGCCAGACCGGAACGGTCAAAGATGGGAGATCAGGCATGGATACGAAAGTAATGACGCCGGGAAAAGCCCGAAAACTCTGGAGGGATTTCCCCTTCCTCTGGTCCATACTCCACGACTGGTCGGCGGCGAGTGACGTCAGGGTGACGCGCTTGGACGCAAAAGCGCTCAGCGGGACAGTGGGGCCGCGCGCGCACCACGTCTTCATCCTCACCACAAAAGATCCGCGAGGGGACGGATGGGGAGAATCGCTGAAAGAGATTCTCTTCACTGACCTGCAGACGATGTGTGACACGCTCTATAACCGCGTGCAGATGTGCGAGAGCGCAGGCAACCGCGTAGACGCAGTCATCGTCTGCATCCGCACGATGTTTGACGAAGCAAGGTACGTTACCGTGTACAAACCACCGCGCGGAATGAGCATTCACAAACTCCTCCAAAGGGAGTTTGATAAGCTCCCCATCAGCAAGAAAGTCGGTCTGCAATTGCAGGAAACCCTGCGGAGCGCGTGACGCGACCGCAAAGCCCTCGACCACGTCAGACGTGGTCGAGGGCTTTTTCTTTTCCTCTAGGTCGTGCTACGTGTTTTTTTCTCTTGTGTCGTGCTACGTGCCTTGTGCTACGTGTTTAATACATCCCTCCCCCGCCTTCGCTACAAAAGCTTCGGCGGGCAGGCATATCTTAGTACATATCACCCATGCCCGGCATGCCTCCACCCATGCCTCCACCGCCACCGGTCTCTTTCTCTTCCTTGGGCTCTTCGGCGATGGCGACTTCCGTAGTGAGGAGAATCGCCGCCGCAGATGCCGCATTCTGAAGTCCACTACGAGTCACCTTCACCGGGTCAATGATGCCTTTGGCAAGCATGTCTTCCACAACACAGTCGTTTGCCGCATCGTACCCGCAGGTCGCTTTCCCTTTCTGTACATCGCGCACGATGACCGAACCGTCATCTTTCCCCGCGTTTATCGCAATCTGGCGCAGAGGCGCCTCGGCCGCCTTCAGGACTATTGCGACACCCACGGCAAACTCACTTTCAAAACTTTTGTTCGGTGGCTTCACGCCCTTCTCAAAGACCTTGCGTGCCGCCTTCACGAGAGCCGTTCCTCCGCCGGGAACCACGCCTTCTTCTATCGCCGCCTTGGTCGCCGCCACGGCATCTTCAATTTTCAATTTCTTGTACTTCATCTCGGTCTCGGTCGCCGCGCCTACGCGGATGACCGCAACACCGCCAGAGAGTTTCGCGATACGTTCCTCCAGCTTCTCCTTATCAAAGCTGGAATCGGTCGCCTTAAGCTGATGCTTTAACTTTTCCACATGCGCCTCTATCGCCGCTTTCTTTCCTTTGCCGCCGACAATAATAGTGCTGTCTTTCTTTGCCACTACGCGCGTTGCGGAGCCGAGCATGGTGAGCTCCATCTTTTCAAACTTCACACCGATATCTTCGGAGACCACCTGCCCGCCGACAACCACCGCAAGGTCACCAAGCATTTCTTTCTTTCTGTCGCCGTAACCCGGCGCTTTCACTGCGAGCACATTGAATGCACCGCGGAGTTTGTTCACGACAAAGGTCGCAAGCGCCTCCCCTTCTATGTCATCGGCGATGATGACGAGGTCCTTTCTGCCCAACTGCGCAAGCTTTTCAAGAAGCGGCAGAATCTCCTGAATTGAAGAGATTTTCTTGTCGGTGAGAAGAATCGCCGGGTCTTTGTACTCCGCTTCCATGCGCTCGGCGTTCGTCACCATGTAGGGAGACACATATCCTTTATCAAACTCAAGCCCCTCCACCACATCTGACTCAATACCCACAGACTGCGACTCCTCCACCGTCACCACGCCGTCTTTCCCCACCTTGCCGATGGTATCGGCAATGATTTTGCCGAGTTCCGCGGATTCGGCGGAAATGGTCGCGACCTGCGCAATCTCGCTTTTATCTTTTATCGGTTTCGCAATTGCGCGGAGCGCCTCCACCATTTCCTTCGCGGCGGCTTCAATGCCAAGGCGAATCCCCATGGCGTTTACCCCCATGGTCGTCTGCTTCAGCCCTTCGTTTACCATCGCTTGTGTGAGCACAACCGCGGTTGTGGTGCCGTCTCCGGCAACATCGTTTGTCTTCTGGGCGACTTCTTTTACAATCTCCGCGCCCATGTTTTCCATCTTGTCCTTAAGGGTGATTTCTTTGGCGATGGTCACGCCGTCGTTCGTCACTGTCGGTGCTCCATACCCCTTATCAAACACCACGTTCCGGCCGCGCGGGCCGAGGGTGATGCGAACTGCGTCGGAAATCTTGTTTACGCCGCGCTTCAGAGCCGCGCGCGCCTGTTCGTCAAAAATAATTTGCTTGGCCATGGTTGATTTTTAAGGAGTGAAGCGACTATAAAAATCATCACCCTGTTAAATAAAAATCCTTCAGATTTTTCTTTTGCGTTGCAAAAGATTTAACAGGGTTACATAACTCATACTCGCTTCGCTCGTTGATTTACTTTATGATTGCTAAAATATTGCTTTCGCTCACGATTAAGTATTCCTCTCCTTCGTACTTCACTTCATCAGGGCCGTATTTGGAAAAAAGCACGGTGTCACCTGCCTTTACTTTGAGCGGAATGACTTTCCCTTCGTCCGTCACCTTTCCTGCACCCACGGCAACCACCTTGCCTATCTCCGGACGCTCCTTGTCCACGGTATCAGGGATGATAATGCCTGACTTCGTCTTTTTCTCCTTTTCGGCGGGCTTTACGAGCACTCTGTCTCCGAGCGGAATGATTTCTTTTTTACTCATACGCATTGAAAATGATTATGTGTACACTTTCTTTTAATACCAAAAGATGCGCAAGTATACCTCATGTATGTGCTCTGTCAAGAGGAATTTTCCTCACGAGTTCTCACTCTTTCTAACGAAGAGAAGCGGT
>Ga0155396_149_pt1 | contig 16936 bp, 15 predicted proteins | sample RifCSPhighO2_02_FD_106364 | JGI IMG/M metagenome (GOLD analysis project Ga0155396, IMG submission 106364) | Candidatus Lloydbacteria bacterium RIFCSPHIGHO2_02_FULL_51_22 | reverse complement strand
CACAATTACAGCGACACCATCTCCATACCGACAAAAGTCGGTTCGTGTGAAAAATGACGGACTTTCTCGCGATACGCTTTGTCCGTTTTCGCAATATCCACGCACAACTCAATGGCCTCTCGCACACGCCGCATCAGCTCGGCGTATGTTTTTGCCTGCGTATGGCAGCCGGGCAAAGAAGGGACGCTCGCAACAAAATAGCCGTCTTCGTCGCGTTCAATCAAAACATGGTATTGATTTTTTCGCATAGTCGCCATTAACGAAACCATATCATTTTTTATCGCGGGAAGCAACAGATCGAACGGCCTCACCAAAAAGGTTACCAATCAACATATCGTGACCTCACGAGAAATGGAAAATGTTTACAAGTTCAACCTGTAAACATTACCTGTAAACATTAGGAAAGGTGAATTGCGGTTGAAGATTATTGAAATTCGCTAATACAAAAAAGCCGCCCTGCAGTTATGGGGCGGCGGAGAAACGGGTTTCAGGGCACACGACGTGCCGGGCTCACCACGGCATATTTGATGCCGAGCGCGATGAAAAGCACGCCAAGCGCGGCAAGTGCCAGCGCAGTGAAATAGATCAAGAAGGTGTAGACGTAGACTGTCTGACTAGAGACGGGGGTCGTCGGGGCTCCCAAAACGGCCAATGCCGCGTTCATGGAAAAAGAAGCGCTGACAATGCTCATGAGAGGAATTGCTGGACCGCCGACAAAAAAACCGATGAGAATGAAAATATACGCCCAAACGTAACGCATACGGACCTCGCAGAGTTGGTTTTGGCACAGAGCTGAAGAAACTAAAGCAACGGTATCAGTTTTCTGAAAATCGTCAAGTTTTTCGCCTTCGTCAAATTCGGATTACTCTTTTGTTAAAATTTGCTACACTAGGCATACTTCTATGGAAAAATCTCCCGACTATATTTTATATACCGACGGCGGCGCGCGGGGAAACCCCGGGCCTGCGGGCGCGGGTGCTCTCGTGACAAAAGGTGGCGTGGTATTGAAAAGAATCGCGAAGCCGCTCGGAAAGAGGACAAACAACTGGGCGGAATATGAGGCGGTCATCGTCGCGCTTGAAGAGCTTAAAAAAATCGTACCGGAGTCCCGCCGCAAAGAAACTATCGTGGAGGTGAAGCTTGACAGCGAACTCATTGCCCGCCAGCTCTCGGGAATCTATCAGGTGAAAGAAGAATCACTTTTCCCGCAGTACATCAAGGCGCACAATATGCTCGTAAAAGATTTTCCCAAGACGACGTTTACCCATATCCCCCGCGAGAAAAACAAAGATGCGGACGCGCTCTCAAACGAGGCAATGGACAATGTCCGTATGTAGAGCCTATCTCAAAATTCCATTCCGGCTCGCAGAGAACGCGATTTTTGGCTGTAACGCTTCGGTTCGGGCTCGAAATATCTCGATATTCCTCGCCCTCCACCTCCCGTTTCGCCATAAAAATCACGTCTCTCGGCTCGAAAGCGAATTTTGAGATAGGCTCTAGTATTTTGTATGCCGTATGTGGTATATCCGCCGTCCGCACTACGGTGCGGACGGCGGATTATGTATGATATGTCCGTATGCAAAGGAATTTTCTTGTCTGTATTGCGGGGTTTGCCGGCGGAATATGGTTCCGCTCGTTTTTTGACCTCGGGTGGGCGTTTGCGTTCTTCCTCATCACTCTCGGTGCCGTTCTTAGCGCTTGTTTTTTCGTATTCCATCGTAAAACCGACTTGTTGAAGTCTGACTTCAACAGATCGGTTTTATGTGTTGCGGGGCTTTTCCTTATCGCCGCGGGGGCGGGGATTTTTCGTTTTGATCATTCGGGAGACCTTCTCCGTGTTCACGCGCTTGACCCGTATCTTGAAAGAGCGATTATTTTAGAAGGTACCGTTGCCGATGAGCCTGACGTGCGAATGACCCACACGAATCTAACGGTGGAAACCACCCATCTTCTTGTGGGAGAGGATAGGGTGCCCCTTGCGACCAAGATTCGCGTGGTGACCGAACAGTATCCGGAGTTTTCCTATGGCGATGGTATACGCCTTTCGGGGAACGCAGAACTCCCCGGGATGTCTCTCGGTGGAGAGGAAGGCGCAGGGCGCTCTTTTAACTATCGGGCATACTTGGCGAAAGACGGAGTGTACTACCAGATGTTTCGTCCTCGGGTGGAAAAGATTTTTTCTCGTGGTGGAAATCCTGTGACGCGCGCTCTTTTTTCTCTGAAGCACACCTATCTTACGACCCTCGCACGAGTGCTTCCAGAACCGCATGCTTCGCTTGCGGGCGGCATCATCCTCGGTGCCAAAGAGGCGCTTGGCGATGAAGTTCTCAATACCTTTCGCACGGCGGGAATCATTCACATCGTGGTGCTCTCTGGCTACAATGTGACGATTATCGCCGAGGCCATCGGGCGGGCGCTTGTTTTTCTCCCTCGCACGGCGGGGCTCGGCATCTCCGCGGCAAGCATTATCCTCTTTGCGCTTATGACGGGCGCAGGCGCCACGGTGGTGCGGGCATCCCTCATGGCGCTCTTGGTGCTTCTTGCCCGAGCGACAGGGCGCGTGAGTGAAATCACTACCGCACTTTTCATCGCGGCGTTTTTTATGCTCCTCGCAAACCCCAAAATTCTCGTCTTTGACCCGTCGTTTCAACTAAGCTTCCTTGCGACAATGGGGCTTCTTTTTGTGTCTCCGCTCGTCACGCGCTTCTTTCTGTGGCTCCCCGAGAGGTGGGGTATCCGCGATGCGGCATCGGCGACTCTCGCAACACAGATTTTTGTCATGCCAGCGCTTGTGTACATGACAGGAACGTTTTCCGCCATCGCATTTCTTGCAAATCTCCTCGTGCTTCCGCTTATGCCGGTTACCATGTTTTTCTCGTTTGTGTCAGGCATAAGCGCATTTTTCGGCCCCATCGCCAGTGCGCCATTTTCTTTCGTCGCGACAGCGCTTCTTGGATATATTCTCAAAGTCGCAGAGATCCTTTCGTTGGTTCCGTTTGCCGCAGTGTCGCTCCGCGTTTCTTTCTTTGTTGTTTTCATTGTGTATGCGCTACTTTGCATGATTCTTTTTGCGCTGACCAAAAACAAAGGGAGTGGATAACTCACCGCAAGGACCGTCCTTGCGGTGAGTTATCCACACAAAAAAAGACCCCCTGACCGAAGAGGTCAGGGGGTGGACGGTGTAGTTAGATTTTCCCCGCGAGTTTGAGTGCGCGAATCATTCTCGTCATCCCGATGCCACCACCGGAGCGGACAACATGTCCTTGCGGGTAGCTTTCTGCATCAAGAAAATAGAGGAGCTCGGTGAGGATTTCCTCTTTGCCGAAGAGCTCAAAGAGCTTTGCCGCATATGCGCCGCCGCTGATTGAGTGGAAGCGGTTCCACATATCGGCAGGGTCACTGCTTCGTTCCGCGGAGCCGATGGTCTCAATGCCGTAAAGAAGGCAGTCGGTTTTTTCCGCCTTATCGGCAGTACGGCGCATATTCCAGAACGGAGAGGTGTGTTCCGGAAACATGGAGAGAAGAACTGCGTGGCCGAATTCTTTTTGGAGGCGGCGTTCCTGCGGGTCTTCAATTTCGTTCACGCCGTAGCGCAGAGCCGTTTCTTCGTAGTCGGCGTGGTGTACCTTGTCCGTCGCCGCGATGCCAAGAAAAACGATGAGGCGGGAGAGGAGCGCGCGGAGCTCCTCATGGGTGCCGTGCATTTCAAACTCAAACATCGGAAAGACGAGATTATGCCTCCCTTTCTGCGGATGCTGTTCGTTCCGATAGCTGTAGCTTACGCAGAAGATTCCCCGATACTTGTCCGGGTTCCGCAGAAGGAAGTCTTCAAGCCACATCTGCCCTGTCTGCGGGAGTGCGCGGTTTTTTCCGAGGAACGGGACGCTCACGATGCTCCCGGGGTTTTCACACGCCGCGAGGTTTCCTAAGTGTGGACGCATGAGGTGCTGTGTCGGGACCTCAAGGAAGTTTTGCCCCAAAAAAAACATGCGGAGCGCTTGGACTGCGGGCGTCCACTCCTCCGGTGGAATGATGTCAATCCATTTCGCCGTGTCGTTGAGAGTCACCACGGTACCGCTTTGTTCCCCCAGACTCGGTTTGTCGGGAAGTCGCGTTCCTCCGAACTTGTGTGGTTCCACAGGGCATTTCTCCGTAAAAACATGAAGAACAGTAGAACAAAATCTCGTACTACATTACCACATCCGCAGGGGCTTTAAAAAGCGCCGGGGTTTTAAGTCCCGGCGCCGAGTGTGGTGTGTTGGTGTCATCCTGCTACGACGGCACCTTGTTTTGGTGTGCTCTCGTGGTGGAGAGCAGCATATTTTGAAACCTCCGTTTGGTGTGTTTTTTGCTGTGCCGATTCGGCAGTTTCATCCCAGAGAGCCTGTATCTGCAGGAAGAGGTCAGAAAGTGAGCAGTTGTTGCGACGAGCCACCATGCGTTTCAGGAATTTCTCCTCTCTGTCAGTCAAAGATTGCGCGGCTGTCGCGGTTTCCGCGAATCTTACCATGAGCTTGAGTGCCTCTTCGGGGAGAAGCCTATTTGTCGCCGGGAGAAACTGATTCTCCTTGAGCGCACTGCCGATGAGACGGAGCGCGTCCTGCATCAAGGTGGTGTTTTTGGCTTTCCGCACCGCGCTTAGGATGTCTTTCGCAGGCTTCGTGAGGTCCGCGAGGGTGGTGCGGAGGAGGGCACCGAAGTCCGATGCCGTGTACGGGCTCCCTTTTTGCGTATGTGTTCGTGTGTGCAGGAGTTTCTCTGCGGCCGCTGTGACTATCTCATCGTTAAGCACCCCAAGAGCAAGGTTCAACCCCGCCGCGCCTTTTCGGACGAGCACCTCCATGGCTGACACTGTCCTCATTTCTTTTGCGAGGGCGACCATCTCTTCAGGTGAGAGGGTCATCAGACGCTTTCTCTGCTCAAGGGCACGCTGGTTCTCCGCGAGCGTCTCCTCTCGTGTGCGAAGTGATTGGCGCTCAAGCTCCAGCGTCTTCAATGCGTCCGCTTCCGCTTTTTTGCTTCTGTCCGCCACCGCCTTGAATCCGTCCACGACATCGGCAACATGCCGGTATGTTGCTTCGACGAGGTCTAGTTTTTCCCCTTGGTCCACCATTTCTCCTCTCAGTCGTTCCATCGTTGCACGCTGGGCAATGTTGGTCGCACTCGCGGACGCAAGTTCCACTCGTAAGGCAGTGTTCTTATCGTAGAGAGGATAGAGGTGGTTTCTCACAAGAATGTATGTGAGGAGAGCAGAGAGAAGCACGACGCCGAACAGGCCAAGAGCAAGAAAAATGACAACCTCGTTCTGCATACCGTTGGATGGAGGTGCTCGACGCTCTTTCATGAGCGCCTCTAGCTCTTTGAGCGAGTCGTCGAACCGTTTCATTTGTTCTGTAGCGGTGGAAAGATCCGCGTTTCGTGTGATTGCAAAAGCTATCGCTACGGTTCGTATCTGTTGCCCCGGATGCACGATGATGTTCATGGTTCGTTTGCCACGCAGGAGCGCCTGCGCGGTGGCAGGCCCAAGTTCCGGATTCAGGGAAAGAAGGTGTCCGAGATTTTTCTCGGTGCACGCCCCCCATGTCCGCACGGCGACGACGCAGAGCGACTCCCCTTTCCGAATCGTGTAGATTTGTTCTTGCGCGAGGAGCGTTGTGTTCCACAGAAGTGCACAGAAAGCAATCGTGAGCATGAGCGCAATCCGTCCCGTGTTTTTCATGGCAGTACCCCTTTTCTGTGTGGGTTAATGAATTATGAACGTACGAAAGGAACTCTGCTTTCTTTCTATCACGAACAACATAAAAAGTCAAATTTTCTTAAGAAGTAGGCAAAAAAGTATAGAACCACACACGCTTTACCTACCTTTCCCTGCCGGCTGAATTCACGGGTGAAGTACACGGGGTGCGCTCAAGGTATTTTAAAAAACAGCCGACCATTGCTGGTCGGCTGGAACATTAGGCTTTTGACATCTTCCTCGCGTCGGTGAGTGTGCATCCAGTGCTCAGCAGACGTTTTTTTGTCGGTTCTTGACTCTGCCGATACATAAAAAGCTTCGGGGCTTCTTGCTCAACCGCACGTTCAATCGTGTCCATGGGTACTTCTTCGCCCTGGGGGTACTCCGCGCTCACTTTAAACGCTTTCCATGTCCAGGCATTTTGGTCACTTACCATGTACACGGTGAGCATATTTTTCGCTTCCGATGCTCTCCGCTTTACCTCCAGCAACGTGATGGAAAAAGTTTTCCCCGCAGTCGCAGTGATCGTACTCCTTCCCTCATCGCAGGAAAGGAACCACTGTGGGACGCCGAGATTTAGAAAATGTGCGAGTGTCTTTTCTGCGGTGGGGTGTGGCAATACAATTTCTGCAAATTCGCCATATACCCACCGATCATCGGCAATTCGCAACCAATGGCCAAGTAGCGCATGGACTTGAATTTTGTCTCCTACTGCGAGCTGGCCTCCCAGAGCGGCTATGGGACTAGGGCTCTTATACATGGTGGTGGCCTCCGTCACGACATATGTGCTCGCGCCTTTTTGGAATGGCATAATCCCCGTTTCTTCGGGAATGCCGAAAAATTCCCCGTACGTCCAGCCAATGACGGGCTTCACCATGGAAGCATAGGTGAAGATCTGGAGCTTAATCCAGCCATTTTTCCGTTCGCCAAGATAGAGGAAAATGTCAGCGGGTCCAATCTCTCTCACCACATCTGCATGGATACTCGGCCCCACCCGAAGATTTTCACGAAATCTGCGGAGAGTCTCTGTAATCTCAATCCCCGACGGCAACTCTTCAAGGCGAATTTTTTGATTTTGGGCTGGTATCGTGAACGAGTATGCGGCAGGCGCAAGAGCCATCATGAACGTCGCTACAACCGCGAAGACGAACAGAGCAGGCACCGTTTTCATTTCTTTCTCCCTCTTGTTTTTGATTTTTCTAGTACTAGTGTATCTTTTCCCACAGTACTCGCTGAAAGCACTATCTGTCAAGCATTTCCATCTGCGGTAATTGTCCGCTGGACGGCAGTATTTTTAGGACACACAAACGCTCCTTCTGCAACTTGACATGATTTTTCAGCGCGTAGTACCATCGTGGATAGATACAGAATCGCGTTACGGAGCGATATTCTCCCTCAAGAAAAACCTGGAAAGGAAAGGGCAACTCGCGAAAGCGAAGCCGACTCTATCCCTAAGGACGAGTCTTTGGCGTTCTCGCCGCCCTCATTCTTTTTCCGGGTTTTTTGTATAGGGGAAAACCGTTCATTGACAAGGAGGGTGAGTATGAAACAGCAACGATGGCTCATCATTGTGACGCTTGCGTTTTTGGTGTTTCCGGGCATTGGTTTTGGGCAAAGTAGCTCAAAATCAGTCGTGGCATCGCCGAAAACCATGGTTGGTGTTGAGGATGCCGCGAAGCGGCTTCCCAAAAACATTTTTGCCGAAATATCAAAGATTCCGGAGACACCGCATTTCTTGCAGGGATTTTCGCGCGAGACCGATGCGTGGAAGGCCTTTCGCGAAGTCGTGAGATTTATCCGGACGCAGGACATCGCTCGCACCGGTATCGGCAAGGGAGTTCTGGATCGGTCAAAATCCGGCTACGAACAACCGTCCGGAGAAACTGCTGTTCTGGAGACGCTTACGTTTGGACAGAAAGATGTCCGTATCTACTACACGCATTATCATGTACGTGCGACAGACCGCATGTATACATTCTGGCTCCCTTCTCGTGAACAAAATCTTGCCGAATACTCGCCACTCTATCGCAAGTATGAAGTTCGGTGGGGAAACGGGGGGATTACGGATGCCGAGTGGCTTGATATCCAGCGTGTGTTGGGGTGGGCTCAATTCTATGCCGTCCGTTCGTTCACCGAATCAATGATTCGCGAGGGTCTTGCGAAAAATCTCAAGGACTACAATGAGATTATGCGATTGACGGAACGCGTGCAGGAGATTCGTGCGCAGAGGTTCGCTGACACGGACTATGCGAAACATTTGACCGACAGCATCCCCGGACCCGGCAATCTCACGAACCAGGACATACTCCCTGTTCCCCTGACTCGTCCCGAGGATTTTCTTCCGGAGCTCATCGTGATACAGCCAGCCAGGTTTGTTGGTGGGTTCACGAACGCGTTCCATGTGCCGGGGTCTGAAACTTTGGTCATGCTCTCGCAATCTGGATTGGCATTGCAATATATCAGCGGCTTCAATCTCGCTTCGCACGAGATGGTCCATGCCAATCCCTATTTGCAGGGCATCCCGCTCGATTTTTATTTCGATGCCGAGATGTGGGCATCTATGACGAGCGATGTTGAGGGTTCTGCGCTTGACTACCTTGGTCATCCCTATCTCGCTTTGATCCGGCATCTCGTGCGTACCTATTTTGGCTACGATCACGAAGAAGTACTTCGCAAAATCTTGCCGAAGGGTCTGCCGATTGTTGACGACATCCGCGAAGAGGAGTTCCGCAAAGCGGTTGCTGATATCAAAACAATCCAAGCCGAGCTCACCAGGTTCATCAAGGATCCGAACAACGGCGTGATTGTCCGTTTTTACAGCGATCCGTATTTTTGGATTGGTGTGAATACGAAATTTTGCGATAGTGCTGCGGCATTCAGGTTGCTCTTTGCGACACGGTACGAGCCAGCGGGCTTTTTTGACCCTACCCAAAAAGATCGGGAAGGGGTCGTGGTTCCACCGGAAGTTCAGACTAGACAGTGGCTCCTCAAAGAGGAAGAAGCGGGTCGCATCAAGCGGCTTGCCGAGCGAGCACTCGCTGACACAGGGAAAGAGTCCGATGCATTCAAGAATAAAGGGAAGTTCGCCGATGTGGGCGGACAGACCAAGTGTCCTGTGGACTCTCGGTTTTTCTATACCGAGATGGAGACACGGAAAGAGATGGAGACCGTCGCGGCAGAACTGTATCGCCGTGCCATGCAAGGGGACATCGAGGCGTTGCTCTTCTTGGAGCGCGCGTTCAAAACAACATCGGTGTTTGCGTTGCCGATGGCAAACCATTAGACCAGCGAACGGAGAAAGGTCATGGAACGAAGACGACAGTTCGCGCCGTTCGCAATAGCGACGGTAGCGATGCTTTTTCTCGCATCGTGCGTGACGCCATTCGGTGTTGCATGCCGCGATATTGCGGTCAGCCCCACGGATGAGTTCAAGTACGCTGACCGCCAAGCGGATATTGCATGCGAGCGCGCGCAATTGTATGCGTTTGACCGCCTCACGCTGTATGACAAGGAAAAAAAGCAGTGGGAGGTGAATCCATACGGAATTCCCATCAAGGACGTTGTCACGATTTTGAAAAATCAGGCGGCCGACATAGATAACTTCTTGAGCTTTGAACAGCGCAAGTTCGCAGACCATATTGATTGGTATCGCGGTCTGCGCACGGGGCTGGAAAAACAGGAAGTTGTTACGCAGGAAGTGTTGCGGCGGTTGTTGTTCGTGAGCGTCCTTGCTGAATTTGAGACCAAGGTTGGCCCATTGCCGGCTTCGGTTCGCGAAACCGTTACGTACAAGCACTTCTTTCCGCAAGGGACCGAATCATACGCTGTTCAGTTGCTCTATTCGGGCAGAGATCGAGACCGACGGCTGGAGAATATTCCATTTCTAGCCACGTATCTGGAAAACGCTAAGGCCGATGGGACGTTGAAGCTTGTGGCGCAGGTTGCGTTTGACAGCTACGACGATTTCGCCCAAAAGGTTCCTGACCCCCGCTACAGGAACGAGTTCTCCTGGCAACGTGTTGAGCGGGGGTTTGCGGCCTACGGGTACAAGATTGTTCCGGCGGACGCAAAGCCGAACGAAAGCGCTGTCCAGTACCTTGAAGTGTATCGCCGGATTAAGGGAAAAACCGAATCCCATCCTGCCGTGCGTGGATTTTTGGCTCCGGGCGGGTCGCAAGTATCGGTGTTCCTGATTGATTATGATCAGGAGGGCCTTGTGGGGTACGGAACGCCGGATGAGGTGTGGGTGAGCGGATTTTCGGTAGCGACCGTGAGTGATTTGTTGACAAACTTTTCTGCTCGCCAAAAGCTCATTGATTCCATCTACGAACGGCCAGAAGGTATCAACCGGAATCGTCCGCAACGCAAGCGGCCGGCGGAGAAACCAGTCTATACGGCCATCGCGAAGATGGGAGATGTACACCTTGAGGTGTGGCAGAAGGGCGACTGGTCGGTTCCGTTCATGTACACGAAGCTACCCGTCACGCTGGCGGTTGCGATCGGTCCGGGCAAGACCGAAGAAGAAAAGAGACTTGCGAAAGAGCACGGGGTCTCCAAATTGCTCGGATTCAAGCGCACGTTTCGCGGCGAGAGTGGGGTTGTCGTGATGGAATATTGGAAGCCAAAACTCGAGTTCTCAAAGCAGAATGTGCGAGGCTCCTCCGTTCAGAGCTCGGAAACTATCCGGATTCAACGCAAAGGGGAGTCAGAGATTGGTGGCGACGTCGCTTTCTTCGGGACGTTGCACATGGTTGACTATACGGTCGGTGGTCGGTGGTTTCGTCTCGTGAGCGAAGACGACACCGGCAAGTTCGCGAAAAAGAAAGACATCGCGAACCCAATGGAAGTGGAATCGCAACCTCAACCGAACGAAGGCCCGTAGCCTGTTCTTTGAGTGACGGCCCGCTTTGCAAGTGCAAAGCGGGCTTTTTTTTGTTACACTTCTCGTATCATGCGGTCTGTATTTGCCCATCCGAAAGTGTATATTCTCTGCGCGCTTTTTGCGGCGAATTTTTTTATTACGACGAGCGAGGGGCAAAGTGAAAAAGTGCTTTAACTTTTTCACTTTCTCCGAGCGAGGAAGTAACAAAGGGTTTAAAACCCCGCCTCTTGGGGCGGAAAAGAGTGAGCGAAGCGAACACCAAACGGGTGCCCCGCATGTACGGGGCGGTTAAAACCCTTTATTTGGCAGGCGGTGATGGCGGGCGAGCATCGCGGGGTGCTTACCGTCGCGTTTCTTGATGTGGGGCAGGGGGATGCGATTTTTATGGCGTAGACGCGATACCAGCGTTTGTTTGTTGAATAAAATTAAGGTAGAATGCGGGTATGAACGAGGTGAACATACAATCTATTCAACCAATTTTGGAAAAAAACGACGTGGAATTCGCCGGTGTTTTTGGTTCACGCGCGCGGGGCGAAGAAACACAGGATAGCGACATAGATATTCTTGTGCGCTTCAAGAATCCGACAAGTTTATCAAAATTTGCGCGGCTTAAAAAAACCCTGCATGAAAAATTGCAGATCCCCGTTGATTTAGTTACCGAGCAATCTTTGAGTCCCTATCTCAAGGACAGAGCGCTTAAAGATATGCAAACCATTTATGGAACGCGATGAGGCATACATTCGCCACATCCTTGATGCGATTACGGCGATTGAAAAGTATACAAAAGATATTCCTAAAGAGCAGTTTTTGGATAAGAGAAATCAGATGATGCAGGACGCGGTCATCCGTGAACTTGAAGTTATCGGCGAAGCGGTAAAACGTTTGTCGGATACTGTGAAAGAAAAAAGCGCGGATGTGCCGTGGCGCGACATTGGTGACATGCGAAACATTCTTATCCACGAATATTTCGGCGTTGACTTGGAGATTGTGTGGGAAACGCTTCAAAGCGACATTCCGCACCTTAGGAAAATACTCTCACGGGTAGAAAGGTAGAACACTGGGCAAGAACCGCGTGAAAAATTTTCAAAAAAATTTGAAATTTTACGTTCTTGCCGCGCTTTTCGCGGCGAATTTTTTTATTTGGCAGGCGGTCGTGGCGGGCGAGCACCGCGGGGTGCTTACCGTCGCGTTTCTTGATGTGGGACAGGGGGATGCGATTTTTATAGAATCCCCCACGGGGAATCAGGTACTCATAGACGGCGGCCCCGGGAAGAGCGTGTTTTCTCCGCTTGCCGAGGCGATGCCTTTTTACGACCGGTCCATTGATGTCGTCATCGCGACGCATCCCGACGCCGACCATATCGGCGGATTGCCCGAAGTCTTGCGCCGCTATGACGTGGACACATTTCTTGACCCGGGCGTTTCATCCGACACAGGCACTTACCAAGCGCTAGTCCAATCGATTGGACTAGCTGGCGTGGAGCGCGTTGTCGCGCGAAGGGGAATGACGATTAACCTTGGCGGCGGCGCTACGTTAGAGATCCTTTTTCCCGATCGCGACATGGAGGGCGCTGACACGAATGATGCGTCCATTGTCGCAAAACTCGTTTATGGCGACACCTCGTTTCTTTTTACAGGAGATAGTCCCGAAAAAATAGAACGGTATCTTGCCGCAATTGATGGGAAAAATCTTGACGTAGATGTGCTCAAGGCGGGACATCACGGCTCAAAGACATCCACCTCCGATACGTTCCTGGGTTTCACTTCACCGCAGATTGCAGTTCTTTCCGTGGGGAGCGACAATCGTTACGGGCATCCGCACAAGGAGGTTCTTGATCGCCTCCTAGATTTTGACATAAAGATTCTGCGGACAGACGAAGAGGGCACCATTGTCATGGAAAGCGATGGGGAAAATATATTTGTTAATGACTAATTTTATACACGGAACCCCACTGTCCAAATCCGAATGTCCCATTAAATCCCAAGCCCTAAACTCCGACAAATGGTTTGGGATGTATGGTTTGGGAGTTTTTTGGTCATTGAGCATTGGAATGGGGGATTTCTAAATTACAGTGCCGTGCGACGGGGCTCCTCATCCCGTCCCCATAACGTGTCGCGCACGATACACGGAAATAGGGTATAGTATGGAGAATGGCGGAGGAAAAAGAGAAGAGCGCGATAGAGCGGCTCAAAGAAAGTCTCTACAGGCGCATACCTCCCGAGGCGGACAAGCGCTCGGGCTTTTCTGAACAGGAGTTTTCTGTTCCCCATGAGTGGGGTGATTCTCCGGCGGCCCCCGATGTTGGCTCTCTTGCAAGAGAGCGCCCCTCGTTTTCTGATTTTTTCACTATGAAAAAAATTTTTATTGCGGCACTCGTGTTTTTCGGCATAGGGCTCGTGTTTTTCCTCTTCGTGATACTACGCGGGGCGAATGTTGTCTCTTCGCGCAACATCGCCATCCTTGTTGACGGCCCGGTGTCGGTAAAGGCCGGGGAGGAGGTGTCGTTTACCATAGCGATTGAAAACAAAAACAATGTCGCGCTTGAGTTTTCCGACCTTCTCATAGAATTTCCGCAGGGTACTCGTGTGGGGAAAAGTCTGGAAGAGGAGCTCGCGCGGTTTCGGAAATCTCTCGGGACGATTCCTGCCCGTGATACGGTGGAAGAGACCGTAGACGCTGTCTTTTTCGGACAAGAGGGCGACGACAAAGAAATCGCCATCACGCTTGAGTATCGTGCGCAGGGGTCAAATGCAATCTTTGTTGCCGATAAAAAATATCAAGTGCACGTAAGCGAATCCCCGTTTGTCGTGGTGGCTTCAGCGCCGGAGGAGGTGAGCGCAAAACAAGAGTTTGTTTTTACGGTGGAGCTTTCTTCAAAAACCGAAGAAACCGTAGAAGATGTGCTCGTCTTTATTGATTATCCCTTCGGTTTCTCATTTGTGGGGGCATCTCCAGAGCCGTCGTTTGGAAATGATACCTGGTCATTGGGAGACCTCCCGCGCGGGGGAAAGAGAACGGTGACCGTGCGGGGAGTTCTTGAGGGGCAAGATGAAGACGAAAAAATCTTCCGCGTTCAAAGCGGCCTTGCGAAAAGTCCTGAAAACGGGACTCTCGGGGTTACCTATGGCATGGTCCTCAAAGCGGTGCGCATCATTCGCCCTTCGCTCGGAGTGCGCCCGTCTCTCCGAAATAGCACTGCCGCGGACGTCGCCGTTCCTGCCGGAGAGAGAACCGATGGAAACATACGACTTACGAACAATACGCTGACGAAAATCACCGATGTACGTATCGCAGTCAAGCTCACGGGCGATATCTTAGACAAGGCGTCTGTCATGGCACCAGAAGGTTTCTACCGTTCTCTGGACAGCACTATTCTCTGGGACCAGAACTCTCTCGCAAAACTCGGAGAGATTCCACCCGGAGAGAGCGTGTCGCTTTCGTTCGCGTTTACTCCGCGCTCCTCACTGGGGGGGAGTGCGCGTATTAAAAACCCCGTGGTTGCTCTGGAGGTACGTGCGGACGGGAAGCACCTAGGAAGTGATGGCGTGTTGAAGGACGTGCATATTGAGGAATCACAAATGGCGAAGGTGACCTCCGACATTGATCTCACTGCACGCGCCGTCTATCATGAAGGACCGTTTGCGAATTCAGGGAGCATCCCTCCTAAGGTGGAACAGGAAACCACATACACGGTGTTTCTTGCACTCGTGAACACGGCAAACGATGTGCGAGATGTGCGGGTAGAGGCACGGCTTCCTGCGTATGTGCGCTGGGTTGGCGCGGTGTCTCCCGCAAGCGAGGATGTCTCCTATAACGGAGATACGAGGCGCGTGTCGTGGCGCGCGGGGGACCTTGTCGCGTGGAAAGGGGTTTCATCAGCGCCGCGCGAAGTCGCGTTTCAGATAGGATTTCTCCCGAGCCTGTCGCAGGTGGGTGCCACTCACACGCTTATTGAGGGATCAACGCTCACCGGTGCGGACGAGTTTACTGATGCGCCGCTTGAGGATACTGCCTCTTCCGTGTCCACGGACATCACTACGGATTCGCAGTTTAAGAGCGGGGATGGAACGGTGGGGCAATAAAAGATGTAAGATTTAAGATTTAAGATTTAAGATTTAAGATTTAAGATTTTGAAAATTATTGAAAAAAGTTTGAAAGTCAATCAAATGACATCTGATACTGCGACAAAAATGGATAAAATTGTCTCCCTTGCCAAGCGACGAGGATTTGTCTACCGTGGTTCGGAAATTTATGGGGGCCTTGCCGGCACCTGGGATTTCGGGCCTCACGGGGTTTCGCTCAAGCAGAACATAGAACGTCTCTGGTGGAAGATGTTCGTGGAAGACCGCGACGATATGTACAAAATGGACGCGGCCGTCATCATGAACCCCGCGGTCTGGCGTGCATCGGGGCACGCGGAAGGGTTCTCGGATCCGCTTGTGGAGTGTGAAAAATGCAAAACACGATTTCGCGCCGACCATGTGGAAGGCACCGCGTGTCCGGAGTGCGGCGGCGCGCTTATACGGGCGGGGCAGTTCAATATGATGTTTGCGACACAGGTGGGGGCAGGGAAGGATTCTATTTCGGCGTACCTCCGTCCGGAAACGGCGCAAGGGATGTTTGTGAATTTTAAAAATGTTGTTGACTCTCTTCACCCAAAGCTTCCGTTCGGGCTCGCACAAATCGGGAAAGCATTTCGGAACGAAATTGCGCCGCGCGATTTCTTTTTCCGTACGCGGGAGTTTAGCCAAATGGAGGTGGAGTATTTTGTCCGTGGCATAGAATGGAAGAAGCATTTTGAAAAATGGCGGAGGCGTATGTGGGAATGGGTGGATGCGCTGGGTATTTCCCGCGACCACATCCACGAACTTGAAGTGGAGGTAGCCGACCGCGCGCACTATTCAAAACGCACCGTTGATTTTGAATATGATTTTCCCGCTGGCAGAAAAGAACTCTATGGGCTTGCCTACCGCGGCGATTTTGATTTGATGCAGCACATGACGGCTTCAGGAGTGCCGCTCTATTTCACCGAAGACGACGGGACGAAGACGCTTCCGCATGTGATAGAGCCCTCGCTCGGACTTGAGCGCACGGTCTTTGCGGTGCTCTTTGATGCCTACACCGAAGACACGCTCGGTGGTGAGGAGCCGCGCGTGTACTTGAAACTCGCACCCGCGCTCGCGCCAGTGAAGGTTGCCGTGTTCCCGCTTCTCCGCAACAAGCCGGAGCTTGTGAAAAAAGCGCAAAAGCTTTACAGGGCACTCCGCAAAAAGATTCCCGCGACTGCATGGGATGATAATGGCAACATCGGCAAACGCTATCGCAGACAGGACGAGATAGGAACGCCCTATTGCATCACCGTGGACTTCCAAACGCTTGAAGACGACACGGTTACCGTCCGCGACCGCGATTCAGGGAAGCAGGAGCGTGTTGCGGTAAAAGGGCTCGCGCGGGTTCTTCAAAAGAAGATATAAAAGCATAAAAAAGCCGCCGCATCTCTGATGTGACGGCTATTTGTTGTCCCCGGTTCGGGGTCTTGCGACTAGGTGCCTTTCCCCGCAGGAGTTATGAGCAGGAGCATGAGGTGTCCAAGGTCGAGTTTCACCCCATTGTGCTCCACGATATTCATCACGCAGACCATCTCGGGGATGTTCCTGACCGTTTTCATGAACCCGCCTTCTTCCCATGTGGTGCGCGTGAGGGGGATCGGCTCGTTGCTCGCAATCGCGATGGGTGTCACGGTCATCGCGACCACCTTGTCCGGCTCCGCCTCTTTCGCATAGAAGACGTAGACAAACTTCATGAGCCCCGTGTTGCGTTCAACCGTTCGCAACTCACGGTACCCGCCCGAGACGAAATTGGGCGCAGGAGCCGTCTCTTTTGAGACGAAATCCCCGTTGCAGGTCATCGGCGTGTTCGAATGGTGCCCTGCGTGGTGTTCGTGTTGTTTCCCTTCGGCATGGTCATCCGTGCCACGAGGCGCGGAAAGGACCATATTGCCGCCGAAGGCCAAGACGGAAACCACTGCAATGGCGAGCGCGGTAACCGCGCGGAGAATATTCGTGCCCATTCTGACCTCCTTCCGTGTGGCTGAAGATGGTGAACCCCATGAGGGGTGTTGTGGTTGTGTTGGGAACTTCTTGTTTGATTATACACCCAAACAACAATATTGTCAAACTCGTCTAGCAAAGTTTGCGGGTACGGCATTTTTGGTGTATGAATTAAGGGAAGTTGTATGGAATTTCAGAAGAAAACATTGGATAATGGCCTGCGTGTCATCGTGGTACCGATGCCCGCTAGCCTCACCGCGACGGTGCTC
>Ga0155396_131_pt1 | contig 29860 bp, 26 predicted proteins | sample RifCSPhighO2_02_FD_106364 | JGI IMG/M metagenome (GOLD analysis project Ga0155396, IMG submission 106364) | Candidatus Lloydbacteria bacterium RIFCSPHIGHO2_02_FULL_51_22 | reverse complement strand
CAACAGAGAGCGAAAGCGGCTCACATTCAAAAGTCCAAAACAAGTATTCTTGAAGAAGTGAAAGGTTGCAGTTAGAGTGCTAATTCAGGCTGGCTTTTCTGTAACTTTCTGTTAGACTCCCTTGCAGAAACTCGCTCTTCTTTCACTCTACAAAATATTAAGGGGGTCTGCGAAATGTCATCCAAAACCACGGTATGGAGCCGCACCCACGATAGTACTAGCTCCGAGGAAATGCCGCGCCGACTGTTCTATTTCACCATCGGCGGTATATCCGCGTGGGGGTTCTTCCTCGCCACGATAGTGTCTGCGTACACCGCGACATGGCAACTCAAGGGATACGAGCTGATGTTGTTCGGACTTATCCTCCCCTTCCTCGGCCTTTTCATCTCTGCGCGAAGCGGAAGTGCGCTACTCTCGCTTGTCGGCTACCACCTCATCGTGGTGCCTTTGGCCGCGCTTCTAGGGCCGGGACTTGCCTCGTTTGAGATTGCAGACCCTGGCATCGTAAGCAGTGTGGCGTTTCTCACTGGCGCGGTAACTCTCGTGATGGCGACCTCCGGACTTCTCTATCCGAATTTCTACCGATCTATTGGCGGGTTCCTGTTTGCGGGAATTTTTGGACTCCTTACAGTGCTCGTTGCGGGGCTCTTCGTCCCTGCGGTCAGGGAGTTTGCTCCCATCCACTACTTCGCGGCGGGACTGTTCGCGCTCTATATCGGATGGGATATGTGGCGCGCGAGCGAACTGCCACCCACTCTCAATAACGCGGTGGATGTGTCGGTCGCACTCTATCTCGACATCCTGAACCTGTTTCTTCATATGCTTTCCATCCTTGGCGTCGGCGGGAAAGATTAACCCGCCCGTCACACTGCACCGCATTTCCTTCATGAAAGTGAGGACGCGGTGTTTTTCTTGATTTAGATATAAAAACAAGATATTTTGAAACTATGAGCGGGCACAACAAATGGTCACAGATAAAAAACAAGAAGGGGGTCGTGGATGCAAAGAAAGGTCGCGAGTTTGGAAAGCTTTCGCGCCTTCTCACCCTTGAGGTTAAAAAGGCAGAGGGAAATGCGGACTCCCCAGGGGTGCGCCAGGTTGTCGCCCGCGCAAAGGCGGCCAACATGCCGAATGAAAATATTGAACGCGCGCTCGCGCGGGGCAAAGACAAAGACACCGCCGCGCTTTTTGAAGCCACCTACGAGGCATACGGCCCGGGAGGAGCGGCGTTCATCATTCAGGGACTTACCGACAACAAAAACCGCGCAAGCGCGGAAATGAAGCACCTCCTCTCTCTCCACGGAGCCGCGCTTGCCGCACAGGGTGCCGCCTCGTGGGCGTTTAAAAAAGAAGGCGACCGGTGGATTGCCTCCGGTGAACTTCTCGTTGTCTCCGATGAGGATAAGGGAAAAATCGCCGCGCTCACCGAAGCGCTTTTAGAGAATGATGATGTGCAGGCGGTCTTCACCAACGCGGCACTAGGAAGTTAGGAGTTAGCTTGTAGAAAAATTGTTCTATTGTTACCGCTCGCTCAGACGCTCGCTTATTGTTAAATTGTTGTATCGTCTTTTCAACAATATAACCATTTAGCAATGTAACAATGCGTCTTTCCCTACTTTATGCACGTACTCGCAATTGACCCGGGGTTTGGACGAATGGGGGTCGCGGTGCTTGAATCAGGCCTCGCGCACAAAATCCCCCATGTCTCTTACTCCGCCTGTATTACTACAAACCCGAAAGACGCCCTGAAAGATCGCCTTTTCTCAATCGGCAGTGAGCTTGAGAGAATAATCACCGCGCACTCGCCGCAAGTACTCGCGATTGAAAAGCTTTTTTTTGCCGCAAACCAGAAAACCGCGCTTTCGGTGGCCGAAGCGCGCGGGGTGGCACTCTACGAGGCGGCACGACAAGGACTTTCTATTTTTGAATATACGCCGCTTCAAATTAAAACGGCGGTCACGGGATATGGTGGCGCGCCAAAGCAGCAGGTTGCGGATATGGTGATGAAACTTGTCTCCTTCGCACCGCAAAAAAAGAACCCCTCGTCACGAAAAATCGGTGACGATGAATTTGACGCGATTGCGATAGGGATTACGCACCTCGCCTATTTACATAGTTATAGGCAGTAGGTTTTAGGAATTAGGAAGTTAGGGGTTAGGGGTTAGCTTGTAGGAGAAAAACTAGGCGTGAGGCGGTTAGGAAGTAGGGTGTAGAAAAAAGTAAAAAGATCGAGAAAAGAGGAAGTTGACTTTTGTTTTTCCGCCGCAAGAATTTCTACTACATACTACATACTACATACTACATACTACATACTACATACTACATACTACATACTACATACTACATACTACATACTACATACTACATACTTCCTAATTATCCCCACCTTTTTTGCGCTTGTTGAGTTGCAAAAAAAATACATTCTGATAAAAAGTGTACATGCGTGGGAATAAGGGTTATAGAGGAGCTGTTTTCTCCAAAGAAACCACCGTGCCTCGCCCGTATCGTGCGCGATATTATGTGCATTCTATTTTTGAGGTCGTAGTTTACTAGATATCATAACTACTTTACGCGACACAGAGTGTATGACGTCTTTTACCACTTTTGATGAAGTGTACGTAGATGCCCGATTGGACGGAGAGGACGAAGAAGACGGCGGGGGCATTGCCGATTCTCTTGACGAAGAAGAAGGCCTTGAGGACGAAGACGAAGAATAGTCTCCACAAAAAAGCACCGCGCGCGGCGGTGCTTTTTTGTGTCCATGGAGTAAAGAGAGGCGCGGGCTAGCGTACGACAATACGGACAAACCTTTTCTTGCCTATCTTAAAGACAGCGGTATGTTCTACGAGAGCAGTGTGGTCGTCTATCTTTGTACCGGCGTCTATGTCTCGGACTGCGCCTTCTTTTACCAGTCGACGGAAATCGGCGTTTGACGCAACCACCCCATGAAGGAGGAGCACCTTGCCGAGAAAATCGCCCTTCTCGGCGGTAACCTCCTGCACCTCGTCGGGGGTTTCTTTTTTTTGAAACGCCGACACAAATGCGCGTTCTGCGGTCTGCACCTCGCCTTCCGAGTGATATGTTTTCACGAGTTCACGGGCAAGCTTCATCTTGATATCGCGGGGGTTTGCTCCCTCATGGAGCATCTGCGCGTATGCTCCTATCGTCTCCAGAGGGAGAAACGTGCAGTCGGTAAACACGCTCACGATTACTTCGTCGGGAAGCGCCATCGCCTTGCCGTACATGAGAGAGGGCGCATCGGAAAGAGCGATATACGACCCCTCGCTTTTGCTCATCAATTTTTTCCCTGTCTTTGGGTTCTCCAAAAGCGTCGTTGCAATGACAAACTTCTCTTTATTGTGATATCTCTTCTGGAGCTCTCTGCCAACGAACATGTTAAAAATCTGATCATTCCCCCCCACCTCTGCGGTCACGTCCATCGCAACGCTGTCATATCCCTGGAGCAAGGGGTAGAGAAATTCGTGGAGATATATCGGTTTTCGTTCCTCTATCCGTTTTTGAAACATGTCGCGCTCAAGCATTTGTTGTACCGTGATGCTTGAGGCAAGCTCCACCACGTCTGGAAGAGAGAGCTTTCCGAGCCAGGCGCTATTCTGAAGAATCTGCGCGGGGTTATCGCGCGCGCTAAAGTCCAATATCTTTTGCGCCTGACTCTTCCAATCTTTGATATTGCGCAGGACTTCTTCCTCGGTGAGGCGCGTCCTGGTCGCCCCTTTGTCTGTCGGGTCCCCGATACGGGCGGTAAAATCTCCAAAAAGGAGAACGATGTCGTGTCCAAACCGTCGCAGTTTCTCAAGAAAAATGAGGTTGGTCGCGTGTCCTATGTGGAGCTCGGGGCCCGTCGCATCAACGCCAAGATATATTTTGAGCTTTTTCCCACCGAGAAGATACGAGGAGAGCTCCTCCCGCGAGGGAAATATATATGAGATACTTCTCGTGAGAAGCTCCTCAATCTCTTTTTGGTCGGGAGACATGCTGTACTAAAAATACCACAGGATGCGCCCTTCGTCACGGATTCCCCCCTGATGCACTTGCATATTTTTTTGTAATATGGTGAAATGAGAGATACCATGAAGAACCTTGCTCTCCTTACTCTCGCCGCCGGGCTCTTTTTCGGAGGGTCTCTTTTGTTTTGGGCGGCAAACTTACGGATTCCCGACCTCGCGACTCTTGATGAGCGGAGGGTCCCGGAATCAACAAAAATATACGACCGAACCGGTACGGTTCTTCTTTTTGATTTTCATAAAGACGTTCAGCGTGAAGTCGTTCCTTTTGATGAGATTTCCCGGTATGCAAAAAATGCGACCGTTGCGATAGAAGATGCCCGGTTTTATGAGCACAAAGGGGTGCTCCCGAGCGCGTTTTTCAGAGCACTCCTCGTAAACATCGGTGCCTTGGGTTTTGAACAGGGTGGCTCCACTATTACCCAGCAAGTTATTAAGAACTCTCTTCTCACAAAAGATAAAACCCCCGCCCGTAAACTGAAAGAGTGGGTACTTGCGCTTAAGCTTGAACAAACGACAAGCAAAGAAAAAATCCTAGAGCTGTATTTGAACGAAATCCCCTATGGGGGAAGTATCTACGGCATAGAGGAGGCAAGTAGGGTATTTTTTGGGAAAAAGGCAACAGACCTCACCCTCGCAGAGTCGGCGTATCTCGCCGCACTGCCACAAGCACCCACCTATTACTCTCCATACGGAAACCATACTGAAAAACTTGAGGATAGAAAAAACCTTATTTTAAAGAGAATGCTTGATGAGCACTTCATCACCCAGGAAGAGCACGGCGCTTCGCGTGCCGAGGAGGTTCTTTTCGCGCCATACAAGGAGGAAAACATAAAAGCGCCGCATTTCGTGTTTTTTGTGCGCGAATACCTTGAGAAGAAATTTGGAGAACGTCTCGTTGAGTCCGGCGGACTGAAGGTTATTACCTCTCTTGATTACGAACTTCAAAAAAAGGCCGAGAAGATTGTGCTTGATTACTCAAAAGAAAACATAGAGAAGTACAACGCGCACAACGCTGGGCTCATCGCCACAGACCCGAAGACGGGACAGATTTTGGTCATGGTTGGGTCGCGCGACTACTTTGACACCGAGAACGAGGGGAACTTCAATGTCACCCTCTCCCCTAATAGGCAACCTGGTTCGGCGTTTAAACCATTCGTGTATGAAACCGCGTTTGAAAAAGGATTCACTCCAGAAACAGTGGTGTTTGACCTTGAAACACAGTTTGATATCAACTGTGACACAGAAGGAAAGCCGCGGGAGGGAGTCCCGGAAGACTATATTTGCTACACGCCTACAAACTACGACGATGTCTTTCGAGGCCCTATTACTCTTCGGGAGGCGCTTGCACAATCAATTAACATTCCTTCCATAAAAACACTGTATCTTGCGGGGCTCTCTGACTCTTTGCGCACCGCACAAAAAATGGGCATCACGAGTCTTACCGACATCAATAAATACGGGCTCACCCTTGTGCTTGGGGGCGGTGAAGTGTCTCTCCTTGAGATGACGGGGGCATATTCCGTGTTCGCGAATGAAGGAAAGAAAAATTCCCTTGTTCCCATTCTTAAAGTGGAAGACAAAAATGGGGTGGTATTGGAAGAGTACAAAAAGAATGAGGTGCGTGTTATTCCCGAAAAAACGGCTCTTCAGGTTTCTGACATACTTTCCGACAACACCGCACGGGCACCCGCGTTCGGAGAACGGTCATATCTCTATTTTCAAGACCGCGAGGTTGCTGCAAAAACAGGGACGACAAACAACTATATAGATGCATGGGTTATCGGATATACCCCCGATATTGCAGTGGGGGCATGGGCGGGAAACAACGACTACACCCCCATGGAAAAGAAGGTTGCGGGCTTTATTATCGCCCCCCTGTGGAATGCATTTATGCAGGAGGCATTGAAGACACTCCCCGACACTCCTTTCAAGCGTGTCAACACAACACCGGATGCAAGTCTCAAACCCATACTCCGTGGCATTTGGCTTGGCGGAGAGCCATATACAATAGACAAGGTTTCAGGGAAACTCGCGACAGTGTACACGCCGGCAGAAACAATTGAAGAAAAAGTAATTCCTAACGTCCACGACATCCTCTATTGGGTTAATAGAAACAATGTTGCCGGGCCAAAACCAGAACATCCGGAAAATGATCCTCAATTTGAGTTGTGGGAAGCACCTGTAAAAAAATGGGTTGAGCAGGCAGGGCTTCGTTTTGACGGGTTCAAGCTTCCGACAGAGGAAGATTCTGTGCACAAACCGGAGTTCTCTCCACAGTTCTCTGTTTTGGGACTTTTGCAGGAGTATGGGTCCTCGGACACTATTTCGTTTACGATTTCGGGAACTGGAGTATACCCCCTTTCCAGGGTTGATATCTTTATAAACGATGTGTATACACACACCTCGGCAACAAAACCGTTTTCATTTTCCTTGAGTGTCAACTCTGTAAAACAGATACAAAAAGAAAACACGGTCACCGTGACGGTGTATGATTCTGTGTTCAATAAAACGACAAAGACGTTTGCGGTTCGTATAAAAGATAGACCTACTGATATATAAGGGGACCTTGTTACTTCCTTGTTCGGAGAAAGTGAAAATACTGAAACGCATTTTCACTTTGCCCCCGCCCGAATGACTGGAACCATTCGGTCGGGCGGGCCTCGCTCGTCGTAATAAAATCCGCTCTTCCCAACAAAAACACCACGCAGAGCTACGGGGCGTTTTTGTTGGGGTCTTTATCCTATTTCACGTATGGTTCCTTGTTTTTCTTTGTTACAGAGAGCGAGTATCTCCTTTTTTTTATAAAAAACCTCGTTTTTTATGGCGGGGCTTACTTCAAGAAATACCGATGCGTTCCTGATTTTTATATCTTTTTCCTCCAACAGAATGCCGGTCGCGCTGCGTATGCACTGCATTACAATTTCCTTTGTTTCTTTTTGAACAGACTGTATACTTTTGAACGTACGCAAGTATTCAGCTATTTTAAAGAAGCTGTTCATACACAAACCACGGTGTTTTTTTATTACAAAAAATAAAAAAGGGTTCTTAAGGAGACTGGCGGTGCTGTTTCTTTTTCTATTGGTTGAGGGGCATCACAAGGTAGAGAAACGACTGGTCCCCTATCCCGCGGATTACCAAAGGCTTCCCTTCCCCGTTCATCTGAAGAGAGAGGCTTTCTGTCGCGATAGACTGCAGGCAGTCAGTAATATATTTTTGATTGAATTGCAGTGTAACAGGGTCTCCAGAAAGAGCTGTTTCCATAAAGGTTTTGTGTTCTCCAATGTCAGCGTTTTTTGCGGTTACTTCAAATATTTTTTTTGAGGGGTTTACCGTAAACACCACCTGATTAAATTTATCGGAAAAAAGATTGGTTATTTTAAGAGAGTTCAAAAAATCGTGTTTCAACACAATAACCTCTGTCTTAAAGTTCTTGGGAATAATTTGTTTGTAATCAGGAAAAACCCCGTCTATTAATCGCGAAGTGATATAACACGAGTCATATTTAAATGAGATTTGATTCTTATTAAAAGAAACTTCCACATCCCCTTGTACTGTTTCAAGTATTTTTGTTATTTCTAGGGCATTTTTATAGGGAATCAAAAGTGTGAGTGTTTCCCCTTTATTGGTAGTTTGAATTTTCTTTTCTGCAAGACGGAAAGAGTCTGTCGCAGTAAAAAGGAGTGTGTTCTCTGTAATAGAAACACACACACAGGAGATTTCAGGTTTAATATCAGAGGTTCCGGCACTATACCATACTGATTTTAACCCATCCGACAGTTTTTTCGCAAATAGTGTTATTTGACTACTTTTATCTACCACCGGCAGTGTCGGAAAATCTTCAGAGGGATAACTTTTTATTGTGGTTGAATTATTTTTTGTTGAAATAAAAAGATTTCCTTCGGTGACATCAAAAAAAACAGTTTCGTCGGTAATACTAGAAAGAAAATGACCTAAAATAGTGCCTGGTACTGCAATAACGCCGGCTTTCTCTATTTTTGCAGGAATCTTTATTTCAACCCCAAGATCAAGGTTTGTAGCAATTATTTTTAGATAATTTTTATCTGCACTCAACAACACCGACCCCAACACAGGTAGACTAAGGTTTTTATTGGTAATCCGCTCCGCAACAGATACAGCATCTCTGATTTTTTCTTTTATACACTGTAACTTCATTTTATATAAGTATAAGGGTTAAAGATTATATTAGATTATTACTCTGTGTATATGTGTATAAGTATAAAAACCCATATCCAGTAAGTTTTTTTAGACTTCTTAAAAAACAAAAACAGTGGAAACACTTGTGCGCTGTTTGTTGATAAATACTTTCTTTAAAAAACAAAAATACTATTCACAAGACAACCCACGGACACACACCACTTTTCCCCTTCTTTTCCACACTCCTTAAAATATAGTCCTGATCCTTTCTAACTCCTGGGAAAGCGACTGGTTGTCTTTTATGTTCATTCTTATTTTTTCACATGAATGTATCACAGTAGTGTGGTCACGTCCCCCTAATTTTTGTCCTATTGTTGGGAAAGACATCTTAAAATCCTCACGAAGCAAGTACATAGCGATTTGGCGAGGTTTTACAACTTCCTTTCTTCGTGTTTTTTGATAAATTGAGTCCTTCTCTATACCATAGAAGTCGGCAACAATACCCACTACGTCATCAATAGAGACTGATCTTTTCGGCTTCTCGTTGTTTTTTATTATTTTTTTAACCTCTATAAGATCAAGAGATTTATTTTTTATTTGTGATTGACACTGAATAATGTTAATCATCCCCTCTATTTCACGGATACTTCCATTGAAATTTCCGGCAAGGAAATCAACCACTTCTTCGGGGAGTTTAAAAAGAGAACCCTGTGTTTTTGCGTTAATAATGGCAACTTTTGACTCAAAATCAGGATCGGCAACATCCACAATCATCCCTGCGCCAAAACGGGTCTTCAGGCGCTCCTCTATATTGGGGATATGATTGTAGTGCTTGTCTGATGAGAAGATTATTTGTTTATTGTTGTCGTAGAGAATATTGAATAAGTGGAACAACTCCTCCTGTGTTCCTTTTTTATTTGAAAGAAATTGGATGTCGTCCATTATAAAGACGTCATATTTTCTATATTTTTCCTTGAATATATAGATTTTGTTTGCCTGTACGGCACTTACGTAGTCAAGGAAAAATTTTTCCGAAGGGAGATAAAAGACTTTTTTATCGGGGGAATCTTTTTTAATGCCGTTCCCTATTGCCTGGAGGATGTGAGTCTTTCCCAGCCCTGTTTTTCCGTAGATAAACAAAGGATTATACGCGATTCCAGGAGTTTTATAGACCGCCTGCGACGCGGCATACGCGAGTTCGTTAAACGGCCCGACAACAAGTGATTCAAAAGTATATTTTGGGTTGAGGTTGTCCTCTTTGTTTATATAGAGATCTTGAAGAGGGAGTTCTTTTACTAATGTTTGTTTTTCAAAAGAATCTTGCGGGAGCTCCTTCTCGCCCTTCGCCACAATAATATACTCAACCCCACGGACATTTAACGAGAGGTCTCGGAGTGATTTGAGGATAAACTTGTGGTACTTGTTGCACAACCACTCCTTTACAAAGCTATTGGGCACACCCAGATACACGATTCCTGAGTCCTCTCTTATCAGATGGGTGTTTTTGAACCACGTGGTGAAGTTTGCTCGCGACACGTTGAGCTCAATCTCGTTTAAAGCTCCCTCCCACACCTGTTTTATGTTTGTTGTTTTTGTGTCCGACATATCTTCGGGGGTCGCGATGAACCACTTCGTACTTTGTATTATACCGACTGTGGATTACTACGAGAACTTGTTAAAAACCCCACCGTATGTTAATAAGGTGTGAACAAGGTGTTTATAAGTATCCTGAAGGAGTGGCATGGAAGCTTCTAAAAAAATACGCAACCACACTATTCCGATATTTTTGCTACAATTAAGACTATGTCAAAAACATACGCACCAAAAAGGAAAAAGAGAAAAAAGACACACGGCTTTCTTGTCAGGAAAAGAAGCGCGACAGGAAGGAACGTGGTGTTGAGACGAAGAAGGAAGGGAAGGAGAAAGCTCGCGGTATAAACCACATGCCGTATGTTGGGTTTTTATACTACATACGACATACTAAATACGGCATACAAACCTTGTGCTTCCCAAAAAACAAAAACTCACAAAAGGCGACTTCTCTCTTTTGGGAAAAAACGGAAAAAATTTCCATTCCCCCCACCTCACCCTTAGGGTGTATCGTGCCTCCGAAGGAATAGAAAACAAATACTCTTTTGTCGTCTCAAAAAAAGTAAGCACGAAAAGCACACAGAGAAATGCGCTCAAACGGTGCGGGTATCGTGTTATCGGGAAGGTGCTTGGGGGAGCGCGAAAAGGCTTCTCGTGTGTTTTTTTCTTTAAAAAAACCCCGGAAGACGGGCGGTTCTCGGAACCAGTGATTCAGAAAGAAATTATTGGGCTCCTCCAGGAGGCACAAGTGTTGTAGCCAGGCAGTCTTTGCACGCACTATGGGGAAAAAAATCGCAGTATTGCTTATCACCCTCTATCAGCACACACTTTCCCCCGACAGTGGTATTTTGAAGTACAGCGGCGTGGTGAGGACGCGCGTGTGCAGGTTTTCTCCTTCTTGTTCCGAATATACAAAAAACGCCATAGTTTCCTCCGGGGTGCTCCTTGGCGTATGGAAGGGAGTAAAACAGCTCTTTCGGTGTCACCCGTTTAGAATTGTAGATTTTTGATTTCAGATTTAAGATTGAAAAACCACACAGATACCATGAAGATATGTCCGCAAATCTTAAATCGTATATCTTAAATCTTAAATTGTTCAGGGCTTAGAACTTTTCCATTTTACCCATGCTTTCTTTTCTATTTAACACCTTTATCTACGACCCCATATATAACGGGTTCGTCTTTTTTGTTGACATAACCCCTTTTCACAACGTAGGACTCGCAGTGATTTTTATTACGATTTTGGTGCGCCTTATAATCCTTCCTATCACCCATAAAACAGTGCGTTCACAGGCGAAAATGAAAGCCCTTGAACCGGAAATTACCCGCATTAAGGGCGAGACAAAGCACGATACGCAAGAGCAAACGAAACGCGTCATGGAGTTGTACCAAAAGCACGGAGTCAATCCTTTTTCTGGGTGCCTTATGCTCATCATCCAGACCCCAATTCTCCTCGCGTTGTTTTGGTTGTTTAATAATGAAATTTCAAACGGATTTAGCACGGAGAGGTTATATTCATTTATTGAAATTCCACAGTACATCTCTTTGTTGTTTCTTGGATTTATTGACATGTCCCAAAGGGACATATTTCTCGCGCTTGCGGCGGGAATTTCTCAATATTTCCAGATAAAACTTGCCGTCCCCCCTCTTCCTCCGCGCGATGCAAATGCGGGAACGCCGTCCTTGAAAGACGAATTTGCGAGGAGTTTTCAGACCCAAACGAAATATGTTTTTCCCGTGATGGTCTTTTTTCTCTCGTTTAAAATGTTTCCCTCCGCTGTGGCACTCTACTGGGCGACATCAAACCTCTTTTCCATCGCACACGAGCTTTTTGTGAGAAGGAAAGCGCAAAAGTAAAGAATTGTTATAGCGTCCAATCGTTGTGTTGTTATAAACAATTCAACAATGTAACAATAGAGCAATTTTTGTTTTTTCTTCGTATAAAGGTTGCTATTTGAGTACATCCTTGTATAATCCTATTGAAATAGGCGTGTGTATATATGGAAACAGGGTTTATAAAACAGACAGTAGAGGCACTCTTCTCAAAGATGCTGGCCCGGGCACAGTTTGAGAAAATAAGTGACCTTACAGACGATGGATTGCTCACGCTTGATTTTTCTACAGAGGAACCCCACCTCCTTGTCGGGACAGAGGGCAAAACCATTCTCGCGCTCAATCATATTGTACGGAAAATATTTGAAAAAGAGTGTGAAAAAAGGGAGTGGAAAAAGATGAGTTTTCTCGTGGATATAAATGGGTATCAGAAAAAACGGATACAAGAACTTAAAAACAGAGCGCAGGTAATGGCGGAGCGCGCGCGGTTTTTCAAAAGTAGTGTAGAGTGTGCTCCCATGAATCCTTACGAGCGGATGATAGTTCATTCGTTTTTCACGAATATCGCGGATATACAGACGGAATCAGTAGGCGTGGGAAAAGACCGGAGGGTGGTGATAAAGTATGTTGAGCAACTAGGAATTAGCTTGTAGAAAAATTGTTCTATTACGACGAGCGAGGGGCAAAGTGAAAATGCGCTTCAGCATTTTCACTAACTCCCTGCGAAGCCGTAACAAAGGGGTTACTACCCCGAAGCTCCCCGCCCGTACCGAACGGTACGTTCGGGCAGGTGCTTCGGGAAAGAGTCCGCCGTCTTAGGCGGACACCACCCATGCGGAGACAAGCTCTGCGGTTACTACCCCTTTATTGTTACCGCTCGCTCATTGTTAAATTGTTGTATCGTCTTTCCAGCAATATAACCATTTAGCAATTTAACAATGCATCTTTTCCTATAAAGTAACTCCTAACTCCTAACTTCCTAATCGGAGTCCCCACAAGGAGAAGTCTTTTTTATTTATAAAGAAAAGGACTGACTCGTCGCTACTTAAAATCAGACTGGTCGCATCTATTTCCTCCTGTGCATCGCGCACGGGAACCGCTATTCGCTGGGGAGTGTTTGTTTTTGTATCAATACTCCAAAGCGCGTCAGAAAACGTCGCTACCCCCTGATACCAATCGTCCGGGTACTCTCCCGCCCCCAAACGCTCTGGCACGGCGCAGTAGACGAGCGTCGCGCTCGTTTCCCACGCGCATTTTTCGGAGAGCGTGGTCACGGGGATTTTTTGCGAAGCGCCGGTTTTTATATCAAACACAAAGGTGTCTATGGTACCGCTTAACCCTCGGGAGTAGAGCATTTTTTCACCGCCGGGCGAGGGAAGAACGGTGAGCCCCGAGATACCCCCGAGTATTTTTTTAAGGGTTTTTTGGCGGACGTCAAAAGCGTAGGCGAATCCTTCGGCTCGTGCAGACGACTTTGTGGTGAAGACGAGAGTATTCTTCTCCGGCCAGGAAGGAAGCCATTCCGTAAGAGGCAGGGTAAACGCAAGCGGCGGGCTGGTGACGGCAGTCCCGAACCCAGTAAGAGTCCCTACAGCAGTCGCTTCCTTGGAAACGAGAGAAAAGTATTGTGTTTTATCGGGAGAAACGGCAATTTCATCAATGTCGTCTGCAAGAAAGATTCCCACGAGTCGCCCCGAGGACTCTCCGGGAACTGCGGTACCCCCCTCATCCGGGGCAAGCACCTGTACCCGGTATGTTTTTAGGGCGTTACTTTCATTAAGATACCGAGCGATGAGGGACTCCCCTCCCACCCCCCAAAACACCTCTTTTAATCCTGGGGCGGTGGTATTTGTCACCCGTGTTTTTACGGTCGTCGTGGCTCCGTACTCATAGACATTTCCCGTATCAAGCAGGATGTAGCGGACATACTCTGTGCCATCACGGAGAAAGGTAGTGGCACTAACGACAGGTTCCGCGCTGATTTTCCAGAGCGCAGGAAGAGGGGTAGAAGGCGCGGACACCCCGCCCGCCCCCCCGCCCGCACCGGGTGTCTCTCCGCCCTCAAGCGGTAGCTTGATTCCTCTATCCGGCAGTATTTCCCCGAATGGCGACACGTCTCGCAGGGCTTCCACAAACGGTTTTTCTTTTTCCCGCGAAATGAGGAACGCGGCAAGGAAGAACCCGCCGATTATCGCGAGAAATATGCCGATTATAAAAACTGTAGTTTTTTGAGACATTGGTTTTTTACGATACGCGACCACGTGCCACCTTAGCTAGAGCGGTGGTGTACCCCCCTTTTTTTATCTTCTAACGCAACAATCCTGTCTGGAACCCCCTGTTTTTCTACCGAGGCATGGATATTCAGTTCCTTCACTCACCCCCGTTCGGCTTAAATCGGGGTCTAAGGCGGTGCAATCTTCCCCCAATGTTGCATCGGGAGACCATACGCACCATGTATATCCTTCAGACACCCCTGCCCCCGAACACCCGCCCCTTGGGGAGATATATGTGCAACAAGTGGGAGGGCCCAGTCCAGCTCCCTGTGCAGGCGGTTTTCCTGCGCAAAAATCGTCATTCGGTGCTTTGATGTAGTCATTTGTGCCGATATCTCCGCACAGCCACACATTAGCAGGACTCCTAAGGTTGCTGACTGGTTTTCCAAAATCCCACCTGCACCCCTCTACCAATGGGGCTCCATCGGCTTGTGCGGTACACCCTGATTTCCCACCCTCAAGTAGTGTGCCAGGGGGAAGAAGATCAAGTGGCGTAAAGTTAAGCGCGAGTTTGAATTTCAGGAGGTCCGGATTCACTGTTTGGAGAATCAAGACCGACGATGCCGCGAGGATAAGGCCCACGATGGCCATGGTAATGTGTGTTTTCGCGGCTGACTTCGTGTTAAACGCCTCGCTTGTCATGTAGAGCACTCCTCCGTAGGTAATCATCACCACCGCGAGCACTCCCGCCGAAACGATTGCCATCCAGAAGATTGTTTTGACGTATATTTCAATGTTACTTCCGGTAAGGGGTGTTGTGGGGCTAGGAAGCGGCGCAAGCCGCGTGGGAGGGGGAAGCGGTGCGGCCGGGGTTGGAGGAGTTGGGGCCTGCGCATACAAAAAGCCAATGGGTACCACGAGGACCATGAGGAGCAGGAGGAAATAGAGGGTTTTGAGGATTTTTGGGGACATCGTTTTAATTTAAGATTTAAGATATACGATTTAAGATATACGGACACATATTCATGGTATCTGTGTGGTTTTTCAATCCTAAATCTGAAATCAAAAATCTAAAATTCTTTTAGTATTGTATCAGAATCGCCGCCGCCGACTGCAAGAGTTTTTTCGCGTCTCTGACCTCAAACCCTACCCGCGACTGTCCACCCGCATCGGACTCTTTGCGAAGTACGAGCTCGTTTATCGTTCTCGGGAACGCGCTCTCGTTATTCACCGACCAGAGAAACTCAAGCCCCGCGTCTTTTATGTCGTTATAGGAGAAAAAGTAGGGCTCCGCGCGCAATACGAGCTCGTCTCCGGAAAGCGTGTACGACTCGGAAAGGGCGTGGTTATAGAGTACGCCCCGCAGGGGATGTTTTTCATAAAAAAGAATGCGCGGTTCGGAGGGCTCTAGGCGGATTATTTTTTCGGCTTTCATGCTCCCGTCAAGTGAGGACACTTCAAGAGAAATAAACATATCTTGAAACAAGAGTGGCCCGGTGATGGTGATGTGTTGCTTCCCGAAGCCCGACTCCGAGACAAGCGTCTGGTCGCCCCGCTTCCATGTGTAGACAAGCGTTTCCGGCGCGAGTGTTTTCCCGCTTGCGGCGACAAACACGGGCATCGCGGTAAGGGCGAGGTCTCCTTGGGAGGTGAGAAGCTTTTTCCCTTTGTAAAACGGAGGGACGTATGAATGCGTATTCCACAAAATATCCACATCCGCAGGATGAAACGCGAGTGTTTCGCGGAACAACTGTCCGGAAAGCCCTCGTACAGTAACGACGACCGACGAGCTAGACCCGGGGCTCCCCGTCTCAAAAGAAAAACTGCTTCCCCCGATGGCTTTTTTCATCAGTGTGCCGTTCACTGACCATGAAATCTCCGCTCTGTTTAAATCAAGAGAGAGCCCGCGCGCCTCAATGGTCACCTTTTCATTCGCCCGCGGGAATTCAGGAATGACGGTAAGAGACACGTTTCCACCGAATGCGCTGAAAAAATCCTGTCCGAAGACGCCAATGGGGATGGCGGCGAAGAGGAGGACGAGCAGGAACGTGTAGGTTTTTGGGGTATAGAGGGGCATTTAGGCGTGAGAATAGTTTTTTACAAAACCCCAAGGCTCAAACCCCAATGACCAATCAAACTTCAAATCACAAATTCCAACAATGGAAGGTTGTTTGGGATTTAAATAATTGGGATTTTGTTGGGCTTTGGGCATTGAATTTTGGGATTTTCTATACTACATACAACATACTACATACAACATACACCCTTACTCCATCTCTCCTTGCGCATGGCGTATCGCCAAAAGTTCCGAGGGGTCGGAGGTGATTATCTGGTCTTCCGTATACGAGGCGATTATCTTTATCGCCGCGTGTTTTAACCCGGCAAAAAAGATTCCTTCGCCTACCGCCGATTCAAGCAAAAGAAACTTCTCCTCGTCGGTAAGATTGAACGTTTGCTGAAGGCTGTCTATCGCCGCCGGTGACTGCTTCAAAAGGAGCTGCATAGACGAGTTTGTAAGCAACGGCATCCCATATGATGATTTGAGGAAGTCGTTTACGTCTTGGGTGATAGTCGCAAGGCCCAAAAAATATTTTCTTCCCCGCTTCGCCATACTAAAGAGAAACGAGGCGGTGTCCTCCGCGCGCATCATCCACCACGCCTCATCAATGACAAGGAGGCGTTTTTTAAGCTGTTTTCTCACCGCGTTCCAAATGTAGTGCGTGATGATGTACATGGCGACCGTCTTGAGCTCATCTTCCATGTTGCGCACCGAGAACACGACGAGTTTTTTATTGATGTCCACGTTCGTCGGGCGGTTGATGAACCCAGCCCATGTCCCCTTGGTATATTTTGAAAGCCGCTGCGCAAGCGACTCCCCGCCTTTCGTGCCGAGAAGGATAAGCTCAAAGTCAGACATGAGCGGGGGTGAAATGTTGGCGAAGTCAGCGTCCGGAGTGATGTCCTTTAGCGCGTATGTCTCGGTAATCGCCCGGTCTATAATCGCATCCTCTTCGGGAGTGAGTCCTCCGAGCATGATGCGGAAAAGCCCCACAAGCTCAATGATGTTTGAACGGAGCACGTCCGCGGGCGCCTCTCCTTCCCCTAGTGGTGGCAGGTCAAAGGGGTTTATGTGGTGTTCGGAAGTAAGAGAGATATCAAAAAAGCGTCCTCCGGCGGCCTGTGCGAGTGCGGCGTACTCTTTTTCAGGGTCTATCACGATGACATCCATGTCAAACATGAGCGAGCGCAATATCTCTAGTTTCATCGCGTATGATTTCCCCGAGCCAGAGGTCGCAAAAGTGACCGAGTTGTAGTTTGGCAGAGAAAACCGGTCAAAGAGCACCAAGCTTGAGTTGTGTCTGTTTACTCCGTAAAGGATTCCCCTGTCGGAGGTGAGGTCAAAGGAGACAAATGGGAAAAAACTGGAGAGCGGAGAAGAGTTCATCTTTGAGTGCACCGCGAGAGAATCGTTCCCGAGCGGTATGACGCTTTGGAAGCCGACCTCCTGTTTGAAAAGCGCCGGACGAAGAAAAATAAGCTTTGACTCAAGCATGGTGCGTATCTCTTGCTCGGTCTTATCAACCTCTTTTTCGTTATCTCCATAGATGGAAAGATACAGTCCCACATCAAACAACTTCTCTTGCGCGGTTTGGAGTTTATCGCGGAGACTCTCAAGGTCGCGGTATGCCGTATCAAGCATGGGGTCACGCACAAGCCCCTTTTCTTCGCGTATGGAAATCTGGCTTTGCACCTCGGCGACTTTTTTCTGGAATTTTCGGAGCACCCCTGCGGTATCCACAGGATGCACAAAGATGGAAATATCAAACACTTTGTCCAGGTTTACGACCGGCGAAAGCCAGTTATCCGAGAGATTTCTCGGATAGGACACCACAAAAAAGGTTCGGACAATTTTTTCTCCCAAAAGAAGTTGCTTCGGTTCTATTTTAAGCGCGGCGGGAGCGATGACGTCCCGGAGCTCCAAGACACCCGCCTCGTAAATCTCCTTTGGGAGGATAGGCAAGATTTCCGCGGTCTCTTTTTTTCCGAATAGGTTATTTAGGAAAGACATAGGGTAGGTTGTGGGTAGCGGGTTTTAGGCGACGGTGCAGTTTCCTGTAAAATACCAATGACCAATGACCAACGAAACCCCAAACCCTGCGCCACACGCTCAAACAGTGAAAAGTGTGCGGGATTTAAATAATTGTGATTTTGTTGGGATTTGGACATTGGAGTTTGTGATTTCACGTGCGCTATCTCGGACACAATACGACACAAAAAGAGTACTATCTAAAACCTATCTACTGTCCGCCGGGAACTGCCGGCTTCTCCAGTTCTCCCGGATTAAAGAGCTTATAAAAAAGCTCCACGAGCTCCTCCGCGCCAAGCTCCGCCACACGGATGCCCGCGCTTGCAAGCCCTTGCTCTATCACGCCCGCACGCTGTTCAATCTGGGCTTTGTGCTCTTCAAAAGCGGCAAGCGCGTCCGTGTCCACTTCCGAAGCGTTCTTTCTCCGCGAGAAGAGCTTCTGAAGCCCCTTCACGCTTCCCGCCTGAAATCCTGATGGCGTATACGGGATGATGATGAAAAAGGTTTTGGTCATCACGTGTACTGATTCGGCGAATTGCTTGATGAACTCTATGTACTCGTGCACTTGGATTTTCATGAGGTCGGAGGATTGTTTTTGTTGTTGCTCCTCAAGGAGCGCGATATATGGCCGGGTATCAAGACGGCGCGATTGAACAAAAAACTGTACAGAAAAATCAAGAGAATTAAGAAAATTTTGGAACTGCAAAAGCGTTGCCTGCTGTTCGTCCGCTGATTTCAGCGCCAAGTTTACCGATGATGCCATGAGAACCATGCGGAGCGAGGTATCTTTGAGAACGACAATCCGCCCGCGGATTTCTTTAATTGGCACAAAATCTTGGGTTGATTGCGGGGCGAGGGACATAAGAATTTTAGATTTGAGATTGCAGATTTAAGATTTTAAAAAAAAGCATTTAATCCCAGGTGCTTGTTTTTTCGTATATCTTATATCTAAAATCATAAATCTTAAATCGCATATCATAAATCTTAAATCGTATATCTTATATCTAAAATCATACATTTCGCTGATAATTCACCGTGCCTATTTTGTGTCACCACTAGGTGTCTTGCCGCCTTCATCCTCCGATGAATAGAGGCTTTCCTCCACCCCCAAGCTCCATGCGATATCTTTTAATTTTCCCTCCGATACCCGCGGGACAAGGAGCCCCGAGATATCTTCCGTGCGGTCCTCTGTCGCCTCGGATGCCTTTTTGGGAGGAGCCTTTTCCCATGTGTAGAGTTTCTTCCCGAATGTATAGGTGAGCATTGACTCAAGGACTTGTATAAATGGCTGGTCGTTCATCTTGTAAAAGGCGAGGGCAAGGGAAAGCGCGGCAACAGGAGCGATAAGAAAGACGGAGATAAAGAGCGGGAATATTTTGAAAAGAATGAAGGAAATTCCCGCTCCGCCGGCGATATATATAAATTGCTTGAACGTAAAAGGCCCAATTATCTTATCCTCTACCTCTATAAATTGGGGAACCTGGAATAACATACGTGTATAGTTTCTATTATACCCGAAATAGAGAGACGTTTCTTTGTGGCGAAGAAACCCCAATGATCAAACCCCAATGACCAACAAAATTCCAAACCTCTAAATTCCAAACGTTTCGTTTTTTATTGGGCATTAGTCATTGGGGCTTGGGATTTTTATTTCGTCGGCTCTCTATACGGGTCAAGGGTGTACGTTTTTTCCGCGGACGGCGCCTCTGTTGCCTCTCCGTCGTCAGAAACCGTGTAGGTCTTCTCTTCTCGTGGCAGTGAGAATGTCTTTGTAAGTCGGTCTTCCGCAAGGTTTTTCAGGGGTTCATTTGCGACGGGGGGATTCTCGGGCGGGATGGTTTCTTGTGCCGGCCCCTCTTCTTTGGAGGGAGGCGCGGGCGGAGTTGTCACAGAGAGGGGGCGTATCGGCACCCCTCGCGGTGCTTCTCTCTGGGGTGCGAGGGGTTGCCCCGCGAGGGGTTTTTGGACTTGAGGAGAAGACATCTGTGCGCCAGGGTCACTATATTCTCCGACTTTGTGTACCTGCTTCAGCGCATCCCGTATGGGCTTAAAAACGAGTTCATTCACCTCAAGAGCGATTTCGCGGGCTTTTTCGCGCGGAATTTCAAGCGCGTCCCCTAACTTTTGAATATATTCATCCGGTTTCGTCACTCCAAGCATCACATAGCCAGTTTCATCCACAAACTCCCCTGTTTCATCTATCTGAAGCCCGTGCTTTTTTCCGATTTCCTCAAGGATTTCGGTTGTGCGTATGGACTCATACGCTTCACGGAGGTTTCCTGGAAGCTCCGCATATTTTTTTCTAAATTCGCTTAGTGTGAGTCGGCCCATAAAAGTAGTAAGTAGTCGCCTCCTCGGCGACCCGCCGGAGAGGCGGGTAAATAATAAACGAAGGATTGTTAAACTGTTAAATTGTTGCGCAACGATGTAACAATGAAGCAAGTACAACAGCGTTTGTATTTTTACGAGCGTCTACGCGCCCTCTTTCGGTGGTGCGGCTCCCTGTTCTCGTGCAATGTCAGACGCGCTCTTGAGTGGCGACCCTTCTTGCGGTGCGCTCCGCGGGATTTCCTCGCGGGCGTTGTAGGCACTGCCCGGAGTGATGACGGGGGGCTTTTCTTTCTCTTCTTCAGTGTCGGTTTCCTCGCCCTCTTCTCCTTTCTTCTTTTTCTTCTCTGCGTATTTGATGTCTTTAGTGTCCAGCATGCCGTGTGCCGCTTCTGTTTTCACCCACTGTTCTCCACGCGAGTTTCCGATGCTCCTGAAATAGTCGTCTATCGTTTTAATGACCGCCGTGGGTGAAGGCTTCCCCGCGGCCTTGAGCTCTTCTTCTCGTTTAACTTTTTCCACTGGTGGTAAGGCATTGAATTTTTTAACCTCCTCATTTCGCGCTTTCTTTGCCCTTTCAAAAGCGTCATTGAGGTTTTTCAAGAAATTGTCGGCAAAATCATCGCGTGTTTCTGGGTCAGAAAGTGTATTGAAGTGCGCGGGGTTCATTTTTTTCATCGCCGCATCAAATACTTTTGGATCATCAAAGAAGGTGCTTGGCCCCTCTTCGCCGCTCACCGCATTTTTTTCTTTTCTTTTCCCGATTTCTTTCATCGCGTCCACGCTCAAGGTTTCCGCGGCTGTTATGCGGTCTTTCTGCTCGGTCGCATACTGCCAGAGGTGCTTCCCTTTGATTTCCTTTTTGGCATCGTAGCCCCGCCGATCCGCCGCTTCAAGCGTGTTCGTTATACCAAGCCCGTCTTCATCCTGTGGCGTCAGTTTCTTTTTCTCGCCGAGTATCTTTATGATGGCGGTTTTTTCCTCTAGGGTGGTGGTCATGCGGCCCGCCTTTGCACGGAGCGCCACCGCGCTCAAGTTTGCGTTCTCTTTCTCATAATCCGCAACATCCGCCTTCGTCTTTTCTCGTGCTCGTGCTCCTATGGCGCCAAGTCCGGACGCGAAGTACTCTCCTCCCGGGACATTTTCAATAATCCCCTCGGCGGCTCTGCCGACTCCTTCACGAACACCTCTTCTTGTCGCCACCCCCAACGCTCCGGTGGTGACGCGAAGCGGCGCACCCGCAACTCTGCCGAATTTTTCTCCCGCTGACACCCCGGCGGTGCTTCCGCCGATTCTTCCCACCGCAGACCCCGCCAAACTCGCGCCCATTTTCGCGCCCCCAGCGCCTCCTATCGCTCCACCCACAATCGCTCCTGCCGCCCCCGCGGTAAACCCGACCGCCTGCGTCGCCATCTCCGCCACCTGTCCGCTCATTTTTTTAGTCATTTTGAGCGCAATCATGAGAAAGCCGATGGTGAGCGAAAAGCCGAGGGTGACGCGAAGAATGGGGGTCAAGAATTCATCCTTACCCGCAAGGTCTGAGACCTCCTTCATAAATGGCGGCAACGCCGTTCCGATGAACAGAGCAAATAGAAAATAGAAGAAAAGAAACACCGGGGCGACGAACGCCTGGTTCAAGAGCTCTCTCCACCACTCCCAAAACCAATGTTGCGTCTTTGGGAGCACATATGCGGTGAAGGCAAGTGGAGAAAGAATCATGAGAATCCAAAGCATGATGATGCGCCCGACAAAAAGGAACGCCGCCAATAAGATGGCATACGCGGCGACGAGCTGTACCGCTCCGCCGAAAAGGTAGAGAACAATAAGGGTAAGATAACTACTGTCGTACTGTGTAATCCAGCTCTCAAAACTCCGCGTGTTGAAAAGCGACTGTGGGCTGAACCCCTGGATAACAATTGCCGCAAGCCCGTGCGGATTTGAGCCGCGGAGCGCATTGTAAAACTCATAGGCGAGGAGGTTGCCACCATCTATCACTATTCGCGCCACAAACAAACTGAAGTTTACGGAAATGGCGACGAGGATGATATTTACGAGGAGGGCGCGCGTGTTTTTCCCCGCGCCGAGTTGGAGTATGGTCGCAAGGGCAATGTAAAGCATCGCAAAAATGAACACGATGTTCGTCATGTCGCGGAGTATGCCCCACCCATCGGTAATAAACGTGCTCTGAAACGCCGAGAGCGTCATCGCCCCTGTCTTGATGCCGAGCGAATAGGGTACCACTGACTCAAACACAAACGCCGCCGCGCGAAGTATCCACGCAGAGGGGGTGTAGATGAGAATATTTATTACCTGGGCAACGATAAACGCGAGACCCTCTCCGCCAAGGCCGAGAACTTTGAGTAGCGCGTCTCCCACCGTCCCTGCATACGCCACTTTTGCCCCGATTGGGGAAAGCACCGCGGCAAGGAAAAGCAACACCGCAGAGACGTATGCGAGCGAGTGTTTCTTCGCAAGCATCCCACGCACTCGTATAATCCACGGCGCGAGCGCGAGGGTAAGGGGTGCGAAATATGCAAGAAGGTTTTTTACAAAGCGGGTCATTGAAGGGTGGTGTATGGGGGGTTGGCGCATCACGAGGTTCTAAATCGCTGCAAACTCAGCGCGGCACTCGGTCAATTTGTCGGCTGTCTCGGTTTGAATGTCCCCGAGGCGAGAGCTTTGGCCGTTCGCCTCGCCCAAGTTGATCCCCTCTCCGCCAAGGTCAAGATTTTGTATCTTATTGCTGAGCTCAACTACGCGGTCGGACGAAGTCGCGGGGTTCGCGAGTTCCGTCTGCCACTCGATTACTGTTGCCCGTGTTACGGAGGCAGAGGCAAGATTCTCCCCAACGCTTATGCCCATATTTTCTATCTCAAGTACCGCGCCGGTTGTTCCCAAGAGCAGGTCTATACCTACGCCGACACCGTTTGCGTTTGGGGCGTCCCCTTTTACTGTATAAGCATCGCGTAATCCTGCTAAACAGCTTGTGTTACCCCTGGTGCCTGTAATTTGGTCCACCGGCACGAAAGGCAATGTCACACCGACAAGGTCTACAAACAGAGTGCGCACTTCCTCGATGGTTGTTTTTGTCGCGTTCTTTGTTGAGATATAGGAGTCAATGGTTGCGATCGGTCCGTTGGCACTAGCACTTGCCTGCGAGCGTAGCTCATCAACTTGTTTTTTTGCCGCATCCTCAAACGGAACATCGTCTATGTTTGCTAAGCCACGGTTTGGATTTATCGCCTGCATAATCATCTCCCCGACGATGATTGAGGCCGCCTCATCAATTTCATCGGCAAACCGTGCTTGCCAGATTGGGTCCATACTCGTCTGGTTTAGCGCTTCCTTAACAAGAGCTCCCGGAGTCACCACTTTGTCAGGGGCGTATTGCACACAGTTGCCGTCAAGGTCTGTCTCAATACAGCCCCCTTTTTTGGTAATCGGGAAATACCCGCTTCCCCAGATAAGTTGGTCTTTTTTACGCTCCTGTTCTGCCCCTACGCGTACGGCGAGCTCGCTTTGCGCCTGGAGGAACGCGCCGTAGGGATTGTTCTGCTGGGTTGCGGTTATCTGGAGAAAGCCCTCCCATCCCGCCGCCATGAAGTTTTCCGACATTTTTTTGAAATTTGCTTCGGCATCAAGGAGAGTACACTTCGCCTTGAGGCGGTAGGGCTTTTGAAATTGGAGGCCGATTTTTACGACGAATTCCCACGGCTTGCACAAAATATCATTTGCGCCGATTTGGTTTATGAATACCCCCGTTGCTTCGTTTCCAAGGTCTCGGAAAAACGCATCCTGGTCAGTAAGAAAACCGGGTTTTCCATCGTAGCCGGAGCGAATCCACAGGACAATACCATTGGTGAATTTGTTCATCGCTATTCTCACGAGGCCGTACGCCAGCCCATCAAGGAAACCCTCTTTTGCCGCAACCACTGATGTATTTGCGGCGATATCGGCCGTAGCTACGGCAGTCGCACCCGTAGCTACGGCAGTCGCAGTGTTAGGCACGAGGTTGGTAGCATCAAAAACAGGCATCCCCGTGCCACGCGCAATGCTTGGGGCTACAACGGCGAAGACAAGAGGAGATACAAAAATCAGTACGATAAGTACGCGCATGGTTATGCGCAACGGAGCACCTGTTTTATTACGACGAGCGAGGGGTAAAGTGAAAATGCGTTTCAGTATTTTCACTAACTCCCTGCGAAGTCGTAACAAAGGGGTTACTACCCCGAAGCTCTGCTTCGGGAAAGAGTCCGCCGTCTTAGGTGGACACCACCCATGCGGAGCTTGCTCCGCGGTTAATACCCCTTTATTTGTTGAAAATGTAGCCGGGATCATTGTCATTAAAAACTACTCCTTTTTCCTCAAAAAAATTTTTTAAGTCACGAACCACCACCGCACCATCTTGGGCAGCCTTCCTGTATTCCTTCACCCCCGCCGCTCCACCTATAGGGTCGTCAAAAAGCCTGCTCATTTTTACAAGAGCGTCTCTTGTCAGCGCATTTACATTGAGAAGTGCCAGATGGACCTCGTACGCTACGAGCGGTACCGGTAGTGCGCGGTATGTGTTAATGAACGCTTCGTAGTCAGCGAGAATCGGCTCAAGCTCAGCAAGTTTTTCTCGAGACTCTTGTTTTACTGCATCGTCCACGATAGAGAGTTCCTTCCCTTCTGCGAGATGACGATACTTCACGGCAACTTCCCCAAGCGCATTTCCATATATGCGCAAGGTGTTTTTGTCCGATTTTTGCACCAAAGTGAGGTCTTTGATTGTATCTTCCCGTGAGGTCACGTTGACTGCGTTTCCGACGAGCGTCTTCAAAAAACGATCGCGCGTTTCAGGGGTATAGTTATTGGTGTTTTTCAGCGCAAAATAGCCGGTCAGAAAGTCGCGCGTGAAAATGTCGGTGAGCGTGAGGTTTTGTTCCGCCGTGATTTCTGCCACCACGTCCTTGAGAGGGCTTTCCTCTATGCTTTTATATTCATCGTCTGGTCCGGGTTTTGTGGGGTTTCTTTTGGTACGCACCTCCTCTCCGTCCTCTGTGCCGTCGCCATCGGAGTCAGGGTTTGCCGCGTCTGTTTTCCAGAGCGTTTCTTCCCAATCTTTGAGTCCGTCTTTATCGCTATCTTTCTCCGCCTCGGCGCGAAGCGTGGATTCTGCGGTGAGAGGTGGACTTATCTGCGCAACACCCTTTCTCTCAAAAACGTTCACATACAAAACCCCTCCCCCTAAGATGAGGAATACAAAAACTCCCCCAATGAGTTGTTTTTTGGAAAAATTTTTCACTCCATTTTCCCTATAATTATACCAAACAAAAATACTCCCCCCTACCAAAAAGGTGGGGAGAACGGGTGCAAACAAAAAGTCCCAAAACCCAATGATCAATGTCCAAGTAAAATAAAAAATCACAACCCTTCGTTTTGGTCATTCAAAAAACCCCAAAACCCAATGATCAATGTCCAAATAAATCCCAAGTCCCAACGTCAAAACAAAAACCCCAAAGCCCTGTTTTGGTCATTGGGTTTTGGTCATTGGGATTTTATTGACCAGGCATCCCCATTTTTCCAGCGCCATGTCTTCGGGGCGTACTTTCGGAGGGATGTCGCAGGAGTTGAATGCACGCATAAGCTCTGTCTCATCTATTCCCATGCCATCTCGCAGAGACGAGAGGAGTATTTTGCGCTTATGCGCAAAGCCCGTATGGAGTATTTTGAAAAACCAGGCCATAGAAATGCCGTTTTTGGTAAAAAAGTTGTCCGAAATGTCTTCTATCGCGAAAATCGCCGAACTGACCTTCGGCGGTGGCGAGAAAAACTGCCGAGGCACCGTGTGCACATAGCGAGGCGCTCCAAACACCTTGATTCCCAAAGAAAGCAAACTTTCCTTGCCTTGCCTCGCCGAAGCGTTGCGCGAAGGCGGGCCGTTTGCGCATGCCCGTTCCGCGACTTCTTTTTGGATGATAAGGGCCACGATGGAGGGTTTGTGCTCCTGCTCCAGGACGGTGCGGATGAGTTTCCCTGTGATGTAGTAGGGAATGGCACCTAGTAATTTCCAATTCCCAATTCCCAATTTCCAATGCGATGGCGTGAACGTGAGGATATCGTCATGAACAATCGTCAGTTGCCCTGTTTTGACTTCCTCCGCGAATTTTTCTTTGAGAAATTCAACTAACGCCCCGTCTTTTTCTACGGCGATGACCTTGCGTGCCACTTTTAGTAGCTCTTCGGTGATAAACCCCCGTCCTGGGCCTACCTCAACGACAGTATCCTCTCCCCCTACCTTTGCGGCACGCACCAAATCCTCCGCCACAGTTTTAGAGGTGAGGAAATGCTGGCCTAATGACTTTTTTTGGTAAAAAGAATTGTTAAATTGTTCCATCGTTCCATTGTTAACCCCTGTTCAGTAGTATTAAGTATTTTTTTCTATAATCATGTAACAATTTGACCATGTAACAATGTGAAGTATGGTCAAAACTCTATCGCCTCCCCCTCCCCTGCATCATCAAATGACTCATATTCCACAATGTCCTCGGGGATATCCGCGATAAAGGGCGATGGCACAGTATACTCCGTATTGCCAAAAATGGTACGTGCCTGGGCGTAGGAGAGAAAGAGTTTTTTTGCGGCACGGGTTACTGCCACATAAAAGAGCCGCCGCTCCTCCTCACCGCGTTCCTCGGCAGAAAGCCCTCCCCGTTCGCTTCCTCCGAAAAAATCATGCGGGAACAGTCCGTCTTCAAGCCCCGTTACGAACACATAGGGAAATTCAAGGCCTTTCGCCGCATGCACGGTCATGAGGCGGACTCCTTTTTTGCGCTCTTCGGTGGCATCATCCGCGCTCAAAAGCGCGGTGTCTTCCATAAAGGTATCTAGTGCAGTTTCTTTTGGCAGAATGTCATACCGCTTTGCAAGACCAACGAGTTCTTGGATGTTTTCCATGCGTTCCACCCCCTCGTCCCCTTCTTTCGCGAGCGCGGATTTAAGCCCGCTCTCGGTAACAATGAAAAGAACGAGCTCTGCGACCGATTTCTCCTCCGCCGCTCGCGCGATGCGCTCCAACAGTGCGTAAAAGTCGTTTACACGGAGTGCTGTGGCAGACGGGAGGGACGCACGCATGCCGGAAAACACTTTGGCGACCGTGGTTTTGCCGATACCTCGTGGCGGCACGTTTATGACGCGCTTTATGTCGCCTAAACTCTCGGGATTGCGGGCGGCATTAATAAAGGCGAGGACATCCTTTACCTCTTTCCGGTCAAAGAAGCGTGTTCCGACAACCTGATATGGTACTTCAAGCGCAAGAAATGCCTCTTCAAGCGCGCGGGATTGGAAGTTCGCGCGGTAGAGCACCGCAATATCTTCCGCGCGGACACCACCACTTCGGAGAAGCGTTCCCGTGGTGCGTGCGATGCGAAACGCCTCCGCCTTCTCGTTTGGAGATACAAACAGTGATATCTTTTCCCCCTCGCCGTTTTTAGTAAACAGCGTTTTTTCTATACGAAAGCGGTTTTTCCCGATAACTTCGTTTGCCGCCCGTATAATCCGCGCGGTAGAACGGTAGTTCTCCTCAAGAAGCACCACTTTTGTATTTGGGTAGTCTTTTTCAAAACGAAGAATGTTTTTGATACTTGAGCCACGCCAGCCATAGATGTTTTGGTCAACATCGCCAACCGCGCAGATATTATTTCTTGGTTCCGCGAGGGCTTTTGCAAGCATATATTGGGCCCTATTTGTGTCTTGGTACTCGTCTATGTGGATGTAGTGCCATTTTTCACGAAAGTGCTCGCGCGCCCCTTTTTTCATCTCTAGGAGCATGACCGGTTTTGCGAGGAGGTCGTCAAAGTCCAACGCACGTTCTTTTTTCAAAATTTTTTCATACGCAAGCCACACGTCTGCGACGGTCTTTGGGATGAATCCTCCGCCCCTTTGGGCAAGATAGTCGTCCGGAGAGCCGAGCTCTCCTTTCTCGCGGGAAATAATCGCATGGATTTTCTTTGGTTCTATCTGTGTCTTGTCATACCCTGCCTCTGTCATCGCTTCTTTCACCAAAGCGAGCGCTCCTTCGCGGTCTTTGATGACAAAATTCTTGGGAATACCTATCTCGTGCCCTTTTTCACGAAGTATTCTGATTCCCAAGGCATGAAACGTACCGATAAAGGGTTCACTCTCGTGGGGAAAGGGTGTGAAACCGCTTTTCTCTATTCCGAGAAGGGCGCGCATCCTGTCGCGCATCTCACGGGCGGCTTTGTTCGTAAAGGTGACGGCGAGAATACTGCCGGGGTGCACCCCGTTTTTTATCAAGTGGTAGATACGGTAGGTAAGCGTCCGTGTCTTGCCCGCCCCCGCGCCGGCGATGACGAGCACCGGCCCGTCTTTATGCGAGACGGCTTCACGTTGGGGAGGGTTGAGTTGTTCCAAATAATCCATGTCTCTAAATATCTCGGAATAAGGCGTTGTTTCTGTGTTAGGGTGTCTGAAAACGCAAAACTCCAATAACCAAGGCCCAATGTCCAACCAAACCCCAAGTCCCCACACCTTTCATGCTGTTGCACTCCGCGCGTTCAATCTTTGATGTAACAACGGTATGAAAGGTGTGGGGACAAGCCCCAAGTTTCAATAAACAGCTTTTGGGATTTTGTTGGGCATTGGTCACTGGGGTTTGGGATTTTTTCTTTTTACGGTTATCCCCACCCCCTTTTCTAGCACTTGATTTGTGGGGTCAGCTAGGGTAAAATTACCAAATGCGCCGTAAGAGAGAAATCCTTGTAAAATATAGCGAAAAGAGCGCTATACCCGTATGATTGAGTGCTTGTAATACCGTCCTTTCCCTTTGCAAAAGTGCATTTTTTTCTAACGATTGTTTTGGATTTCGTCAAGATAATCGGTCGAATAAGTCCGCACGCGCCGAAGAAAGACACCGCGTGTGGCAAGGGAAGAAGAGAGGACGCCCACTCTGGCTTATTTTACTACATTTTCACGACCCTGATTCACGAGAACTCCCCCCTCGTTCATTTCAGGCGACATACAGGCGTTTCTTTGGCATTTTCCGTGGCGTCTTCGCCTCGGGCGCTTTTCTTATAGTACTCGGGATGCTTCTTTCCCCGCACACGGCGCACGCGGGCATGTTTTCTCTTTTCACGGATCTTTTTAAGAAGATTACTTCCGAAGAAGTATACGAGAAAACAGTGAATTCCCAAAATGTGGCGCTCTTGCAGGCGGCATTAAACTTTGACCCGAATCCGCAAAAAGGCGGCGGGGACATCACCATCATCGGCGGGAGTGCCCTTCTTCCTGAGTCAGGTCCTATGGGGACGCTCGTTGATGTGGATGACTTCTCTCCCTCTTCGGATAACATTAGTGTCTATGTCGTACGCGCAGGCGACTCTCTCTCGGAAATCGCAGAAATGTTTGACGTGTCCGCGAACACTATTATCTGGGCAAACAATATTGCACGCGGAGACTTCATCCGCGTGGGACAGACGCTCGTCATCCTGCCTGTGTCGGGTGTTCGGTATACCGTGGTGCGCGGCGACACATTGGAAGGTGTGGCGAAGAAGTTTAAAGGAGATGTGAGTGAGATTGCGCGGTTTAACGACATGGGAGATACGGCAGAGCTTGCCGTCGGCTCA
>Ga0155396_140_pt1 | contig 34816 bp, 35 predicted proteins | sample RifCSPhighO2_02_FD_106364 | JGI IMG/M metagenome (GOLD analysis project Ga0155396, IMG submission 106364) | Candidatus Lloydbacteria bacterium RIFCSPHIGHO2_02_FULL_51_22 | reverse complement strand
TCTACTCGGGAGATTTCGGTAACCTTTTTTATTATCTACAACGGGGGGTTGATAAAAACAAAAAAATGCAGTATGATAATACGGCATTTTGGGGACGTAGCTCAGCTGGCAGAGCGCTGCCTTGTCACGGCAGAGGTCGCGGGTTCAAGTCCCGTCGTTCCCGCCAACGAAAACACACGCGCGATAACGCGTGTGTTTGAGTGGAGTGAACGAAGCAGGCAAACTGCTTTGCCTGCGGCGGGGTTTGAAAGCCGGAGCGGTGCGCGAGTTTGCCAGAAGGGCAAGATGAGTGCCGCGAGGCAGGGTCGTGAAATTTTTCCGTCAGAAAAAATATTCCTGACCAAGTCCCGTCGTTCCCGCAATAATTAGGATAAAAACAAAACGGCTAAATCGCTGATTTAGCCGTTTTGTTTTGGGGTAGAAAAAAGGCGAAAAATACGATAGTATAGTGAATACGCCCGGGTAGTTCAGTGGCAGAACGGCTCCATGGTAAGGAGTAGACGGAAGTTCAATTCTCCCCCCGGGCTCTTGGCGCCACCTTAGCTCAGCTGGTAGAGCGACCCCTTCGTAAGGGGTAGGTCCCGAGTTCGAATCTCGGAGGTGGCTTCTCTTTTTGTACACTATGCGAGGTCTTGACATCGTGCCCTCTATTTAGTATTCTCGCGTAAGATACTTCGCACGCAAAGCACTTTCACAAAACAAAAATATTGAGGTGAATCATGCATAAGGTTCTCGTAGCACTTTTTGTGCTCCTTGGTGCAAGTGTCGCGACGATTGTCGAGGCGAATCGGCGAGAAGTTGTTGTACACACTTACTTAATCATTGGAAATGAGGCAACTCGAGATGGAGGGCATGAGGAACCCCAGGGTGGCGTGTTTCTCGGTGCGCTCGATGGACTCATTGGGGTTGAGTCAGCAACGCTTATGACTTCTGACGATGAGAAGGTTTCATTCTTTGGTTTTTCTTCTCAGCGCGCAACCATATCGGACTTTTGGGGAGTCATTCGTCCGGTTGTCTCCTTTGGCATTCTTAGCGAAACAGCAGGCGGAAGAATCGGCGTTGACTTCCTCCCACTTGCTAAGAGTGTTCACGATCCTTTCAACGCATCGGTCGGCGTGAGCTATTGGATGGGCGCAAACGGGTTTCGGATTTCAACGCTTCAAGTAGGATTTGGATTTTAAGCGGCTCGGAAGACGAGCCGTTTTTTTGTGGTATACTTCCCGTCATGAACGGGAAAAAGGAGGCCATTGCACAGCGCATTGCCGAAATAGAGCGCGAGATGGGAAAGTCCGATTTCTGGCAGAACAAGGATGCGGCGCAGAAAAAAATCAAAGAATATAACGACCTCAAGGCCGCCCATGAAGGCGGGGGAAAATACGACGGAGGTGGTGCCGTCGTCACCATGTTTGGTGGCGCAGGCGGAGATGATGCCGAGGATTTTGCGGCCATGCTCTTTAAGATGTATAGTAAATATACAGAGAGACGCGGGTGGATTTTGAATGTACTGCACAAAAACGAGAATGACCATGGTGGGTACAGGAGTCTCACTTTTGAGGTGCAGGGGAAGCGCGCATACGGCACCCTGAAGAATGAGTCGGGCGTGCACCGCCTTGTGCGTATCTCTCCGTTCTCCGCAAAGAAACTCCGGCACACTTCGTTTGTCATGGTTGAGGTGATTCCGCAGATAGAGAAAGGGCCGGACGACATAGAGATTCCCGAGGCGGATATCAAAGTGGAGTTTTCAAAGTCAGGAGGTCCCGGCGGACAGAATGTAAACAAGCGGGAAATGGCCGTGCGTGTGGTGCATATTCCGACCGGTATTACGGTGCACGTGGACACGGAGCGCAACCAAGCGCAGAACAGAGCCCGCGCGATAGACATTCTGAAGGGGAAGCTCTATCTTCTCCGTGAGACAGAGCGCGAAGCGGAGGAAACGGGCATGCGTGTCTCAAAGACCACGGAGGCGGAGTGGGGAAGCCAGATTCGTTCCTACGTGCTACATCCGTACAAGATGGTGAAAGACCATCGGACGGAGGTAAAAGTGGGCGACGTAGACGCGGTGTTGCTCCGCGGGGAGCTTGACGAGTTTATAGAAGCGGAAAAAAATTTGTAATTTTTATGTCACACGGGATAGAAAGCACTCCGTCATCATCAGAAGAAAAGCGCTTGGGGCGTCTTGAAGAAAGGTTTCGGCATAATCCCCATGAGCGCGAGAATTACGGGTGGCCGGCAGTTATAGAATGGCGCGACAGGTCATTTGTACTTCATGAAGTGAGCCGTGACGGGTGGGCGCTCTATGACGACCCGGCGGGTCCGTCAGGTGGTGCGGTAGAGGTTGATACCGAAGGATTTGTTATCGGTGGCCACGATGTGAAGTTTCAGGGGTGGCCGGTTGTGGAGGAAGAACTGAACTTGTAAATTCGTATATCGTATGCCGTATGCAGTATGTTGGGGAAGGAAAAAAGGTTTTAAATTTTATACGACATACGACATATTAAGTACAACATACGCTTTAGCATGATTCATTTTAAGAAAGTTTCAAAACAATATCCCGGTGACGTAGACGCCGTACGCGACGTCACGTTTTCAATCACCCCGGGTGAATTTGTCTCCATCGTGGGGCATTCCGGCGCCGGAAAAACAACGCTTATAAAAATGCTCCTCATAGAAGAATGGCCAACAGAGGGAAGAGTATTTTTTGAAAAAACAGACATTCACACGCTTCCTTCACGGCACATTCCTGCATATCGCCGCCGCATCGGCGTGGTGTTTCAGGATTTCCGTCTTTTGCCGCAGAAGACCGCGTATGAAAACGTGGCATTTGCGATGGAGGTAGGCGGACGCTCCGACGAGGACATCGCGACAAATGTCCCTCAAGTTTTGGAACTCGTAGATCTCGGAAAAAAGATGTGGAATTTTCCGCGCGAGCTTTCCGGTGGCGAGCGCCAGCGCGTAGCCATTGCCCGTGCGATTGTAAATGAGCCGGATGTGCTCATCGCTGACGAACCGACAGGAAACCTTGATCCGAAGAACACGCAGGATATTGTGGAGATACTGAAGCGTGTGAACGACCTCAAGACGACGGTTATCCTCACCACGCACAATAAAGGGGTAATAGATTCACTGGGGAAACGAGTGATTACCTTGGAACATGGTAAAATTGTCCGTGACGATAAGACAGGGAAGTACGTGTTGTAATTTAAGATGTAAGATATATGATTTAAGATTTAAAAAGTATTTTGCTGGGAAAAATATCAAAAAATCTTATATCTTAAATGATAAATTTTTTTATGTGGACCGACATTAAACGAATATCGCGCGCAGGGTTTCTGGGCTTTTGGCGGAACAAGTTTGTTTCGCTTGCTTCCATGCTCGTCATCACGGTGACGCTTTTCATGTTTGGCTCGCTTATTTTCATCGGTGTGTCGCTTGAGACGGCGCTTGAGCGTATTCAGGCAAAGGTAGACGTGGACGTCTACTTCACGACCGAGGCATCTGAAGCAGACATCCTTGCGCTCAAAAAGACTCTCCTGGAACTTCCCGAAGTCGCCACCGTCTCTTACACGACGCGGGAAAGCGCGCTCGCGCAATTTAAAAAACGCCACGAAAGCGATTTTCTCACGCTTCAGGCACTTGACGAGCTTGGGGAAAATCCGCTCGGCGCGAGCTTAAATATTCTTGCAAAAGAAACCTCGCAGTACGAAACAATCGCCCGTTTCCTGGATAACCAAACCGCCGCGCTTGCGAACGCAGGCGAGCTTATTGATTCCGTAAACTACTATCAAAACAAAGGTGCCATTGATAAGCTTGCAAACATTGTTGCCGGTACGGAAAAAATCGGCATCGCGCTCGTGCTTGCGCTGGCATTTATTTCAGTCATCATTACGTTCAACACGATTCGCCTCGCCATCTATACCGCGCGCGAAGAGATTGCAGTCATGCGTCTCGTCGGAGCGGGGACGCGCTATATCCAAGGGCCGTTTGTGGTGGAAGGTTTTCTCTACGGTGTCATCTCTGCCGTGGTCGCCATCGGGCTTTTCTTTCCGCTTACCTATTGGCTTGGAGATAGGGCGGAGCAATTTTTTGGCGGGATAAATCTCTATTCATATTACCTCGCAAACTTTTTTGAAATCGCTGCCATTTTGCTCGGCACCGGCGTGCTTCTCGGTGTCGGTTCCAGTTTTTTTGCAGTCGGACGATATATTTCAAAAAAGTATTTCACCGCATAAAAACTCAAGGACGGTCCTTGCGGTGAGTTTTCCACATGATATACACAGTGATAACAGGGGAAAAGTTGTTGATAAGTGGGGGCAAGGACCGTCCTTGAGATGATTTAGTTTTGTTATGAAACCGAAAAAACCGCAAAAAATGGCTCCTGTGAGCCAGAAGCCGCGCCATAAATATATTTTCGTTATCGGTGGCGTCATGTCGGGCGTGGGTAAGGGCATCACCACTTCCTCCATAGGAAAGATTCTTCAGTCCCGCGGGTTCTCCGTGAGCGCTCTTAAAGTAGACCCGTACCTAAACGTAGACGCAGGTACCATGAACCCCACAGAGCATGGGGAAGTTTTTGTATTGAAATCCGGGCTTGAGTGCGACCAGGATATGGGCAATTATGAGCGCTTCCTCGGCAAAGATTTGACGAACGAGTCCTACATCACGAGCGGCATGGTCTATAAGTCGGTCATAGACCGCGAACGAAACCTCGGATACCGCGGGAAATGCGTGGAGGCGATTCCCCATATCCGCGACGAAATACTGCGCCGCATAGAGCGGTCTGCCGAAGTGAATGGTTCGGAAATCTCCGTCATAGAAATCGGTGGCACGGTGGGGGATTACCAAAACATCATGTTTATAGACGCGGCGCGGGTGCTCGCTCTCACAAACCCCGACGACGTGCTTTTTGTCATGGTTTCCTATCTGCCCGTACCCTCAAAGCTCGGTGAGATGAAGACGAAGCCCACGCAAAATGCCATTCGTCAGCTCAACTCCTATGGTGTCCAGCCCGATATTATCATCGCCCGCAGTACCGTGGGGCTTGATAAAAAACGAAAGGAAAAAATTGCCATCTCCTGCAATATCCGTGCAGACAGGGTCATCTCTGCGCCCGATGTAGAAAGCATTTACGATGTGCCGCTCAATTTTGAAAAAGACGACATCGGAGGCATTATTTTGGACGAACTTAAAATGCCGCTACACAGAGGGAAAACAGACATTGTGTCGTGGAAGCGCTTTGTAGAGAAATCAAGGTCCACGAAAGATACGGTGCGTATCGCCGTGGTAGGGAAATATTTTGATACCGGCGACTTCATGCTTTCCGATGCATATATCTCGGTCATTGAGGCACTGAAGTTTTCTGCCTATCACCTTGGAAAAAAGCCGGAGATACAGTGGGTGAATGCGCTGGACTATGAAAAAAATCCCCGCGCGGTGAAGGAACTTCTGAAATACGATGGCATCATAATCCCCGGTGGGTTTGGTGACCGCGGAGTAGAGGGTAAAATCCGCGCCATCACCCTTGTGCGTGAGCAGAAGATTCCCTACCTCGGTCTTTGCTACGGCATGCAGCTTGCTGTCGTAGAATATGCGAGAAATGTTCTCGGCCTGAAGGACGCGCACACGACAGAAGTAAATACAGATACTCCACATCCGGTGATAGACATTCTCCCCGAACAGAAAGCGCTTCTTGCCCGCGGTGACTACGGGGGGACAATGCGGCTCGGTGGCTATCTTGCGATTTTAAAACGTGGCTCCATCGCGCGGAATGCGTACGGCAAGGAGCTCATAGAGGAACGCCATCGTCATCGCTATGAAGTGAATCCCGAGTATATAACAGAGTTCACAAAAAGGGACATGCTCTTTTCCGGTGCGTCTCCGGACGGGAAACTTATGGAAATCGCAGAGCTTCCCACGCGAATACACCCCTTTTTCCTCGGCACACAGTTTCACCCAGAGTTTCAAGCGCGCCCGCTCTCTCCGCACCCCCTTTTTAGCGCCTTCCTGGAGGCTGCGTACAGCGTGCGCAAAGGTGGAAATAAACGCAAAAAATAGGCTTTTTTCTCCTTATTTTAAGCCCAAAACCCCCGAAAAACAGCACGTTTTTCGGGGGTTTTGCCGAGGGTGTTTTAGTGGGAACATCCTTGAACCTCTTGACAAAAACTTTTAAATAGTGTATCATTCCGGCAGTCGTTGGAAGGTGCAGTTCCTTGAAGGAAAGCAGTAAACCCCAGTAAAGGAGTGGGTTTCCATGAAAAAACTGTTCGGAGTACTCATCGCGGCGCTTCTCATGCTCGCGATTGCGGGTTGCGGCGAAGGAGACACCGGCGGCGGCAAGAAGTCACCCCCCACCACACCGGCGCCCATCGCGACGGTGACGTCGTCGGACTGCGACGAATACAAGTGCATGGTCACGTTCACCCTGCCGGACGGCTACTGGTCGCTCATGGCACAAGCGAAAGCGGCGCTCCACAAGGCCATGAATGCCGTCATTCCGATGGCCCTGCCGGACCCAAACGTCGTCTCCCACATCAGGGTAGTGGCGTTTGATAGCACGACGGGTGTGTCAGCGGCGTTTGTGGCATTCGACGAGGTCACCGGCGACCCGCTCACGGACGGAGTGTCATGCACCCAGGGATGTACGGATATCCCATTCGGCACCTACACGGGTTCCATGACTGTGGCCCTCGGCTCCTATGACGTGTGTGCCATTGCAATCGGTCCCCAGACGCCGACGGCGACCAGCGACCTGACCTTTGAGGCGGGCGGCTGTACCGATCCGCTGACACCCGTTGTGGTGACAAGCGGAATGCCGGCTCCGGCTGAGGCGGCCGTCACGCTCACGGTGAGTGCCGTGGGTGTGGACATGAGCGCTCCCGTCTCAGGGTTAAACTACGGACCCAACGAAACGGCGACGGTGACGTTCACGAATACCGGTATGCCGGACAACATGGACTCGTTCGCTGTATTCCAGGTGGACGGCAACCCGGCCAGTGCGTTCAATCGGGTGCTTTGCGACAGTGTGGCAGTCACTGGTCAGGACACCCCGTGTACGACGGTCGCGCTCGGTGTCCCACAAACAGTGGGAGCAACGCAGTTCTACGTTCTCGCAATCGCCAGTGGTGCCCCGTTCTGTGTGGACTGGGGCTCTGGCTGTACGCTCAGGACCCAAGCGCAGGACACCAGCGGGTTGCCGTCGCAGACCGGTTTCGTTGTGTTCAACAGCACGGCGATGACGGTTGACCCGAATCCCACGGGCGGTATCAGCGTCATCATCACGGGCGCGGAACCCGACGACGAGAAAGTTCGGTAGTTTCTCGGATGATGAGGGTTCTCTCACGACCGATGCCCGCAAGCCAAGCCCTTTTTTCTCTTTGATAAAGAAGAGGAAGGAGGGCTTTTTTCTTTGTGTAGTAAGGCTGTTTTAATGTCAGCGCGGGGGAGGCCCAGGGTGGATATTTGACAAAAGCTGTGTTTATGATATAATTGACATGTAGAGAGCTTTAAGAAATCATGTGTTCTTTGAGGTTGTGAGATAGTGAATTGAAAAGAGGAGTGCACCTTGCCAGCCCAAGGTTGGTGAACCACAAGGAGATTCTCATGAATTCATTCATCCGCCTCGTGGCGGTACTCTTGGTCGCGCTCCTAGCGGTTGCTGGATGCGCGGTGGAAGGTCAAGAAAAGAAGGGCAACACGAACCCTCCCGCGACACCGCCACCGGTCGTGGAGCCGCCGGTTTCAAGCACGGGGGCGCTCACGTTTGGTGTCACCTGGCCAGACAATCCGGCTCGTCTCCTCACTATGTCGCCCTCGTCTCGGAAAAATTCCAAGTCACGGGTGACGGAAGAGAGCGCGTTATGGTTTCGTACAGAAGTTGCTCATGCATGGAATGCACGACATCCGAAACGACAGGTTTCCATACCGGACGACTCTTTGGAGCCGCTGGAAGTTGACCTCAACACTCGGTGGTTTCGCACTCAAGTGGAACTCACAGAGCCGATGTTTGCAGATCTGGTCTGGCCGGAAACGGAAGCAGTCTTCGGCGTGGTACCCACAGGTCCGACAACGGTTGACGTGACAGCATGGGACGGGGATGAGACGTTTGAACCCACACTCCTTTCCTACGGATCTGTCGGAGTGACTGTGTTGCCGTGCGCCGATCCGTGCGGAAATCCGACACAGGTGACCATCACCCTCGCGCCGTCAAACGCGGTCGTGACGTCACCCTCGGGGTTCGTCTACGGCTCGGGCACTTTGCAGGACGTGAGCGCACAGATTTCGTTCACGAACTATCCAGCCGGATTGCGGAAGGCGGCGTTCTCCGTCTACGTGACGGATTATCCCGCGGACCCATTCACGGTCTTTGACCCTCTGTGCGAAGGAAATCAGATTCTCACAGACACCTCTCTTCGCGAATGCACCGGGACGCTTGCGTCCTCGTCAGCGCTTATGGCACTTGCATCAGGCACCGTGCGTCTCTTCGTAATCATTGACGGCATTGAGTCCTGTCGTGATTTTGAAGACGGCAACGGATGTACCCTGCTTCCGCAAGATGCTGGTGCTGGCATCCCGTTTCTCTCGCTTTTTTCAGAACCTCTTTCCGATGCGCCGTAGTCGCGGTGCTTCGGGAGAGAGGGTCTCGCCTTTCTCAGGCAGAGGCGTCTTGCCCAAGCACCCTCATCCATCATATAGGATTTGGGTGCTTTTTTATGGTAAAATCGTTGTAGATATGCGCCTTATAGGGTATTGACAAAAAACCATATTTGATGTAATATGGGGTGGTACTTGCCCTAACTGCCAGCAGGCAGAAATGCGCAACCCACGGAAGTATTTACTAGCATTATTACAATCGGGGCGCACAGGACACATATATTTATCCTTATGAACGCAACAATACTGAAACAAATAGTATATTTCTTTGCCGCCTTTCTTGTCGCGGCAGGTTTTTCGTTTACCTTCGGCGCCCCGAACGCACTCGCGTCGTTTACCGTCTCCATTTCTACCGATGGTAACGGCACCATCTCGGGCATCGTCTCTGGCATCCCGCCGACAATTATTCCCGCGACGACAAGCGCGTCGGTTCCTGTCGGAAACGGCAAGAGCGCAAGCTTTTTCTTTAGCGCACAGAGTGGTTACGAGATTGCAGACGTTCTCGTGGACGGAAGTTCTGTGGGGACTCCCGCAAACTATCTTTTCCCGTCGTCTACCACTGGCACTCCGACACTTTCTGTGAGCTTTGCTCTCATTGGACCGTACACCATCACCGCATCTGCGGGCGCGAATGGTTCTATTAGTCCGTCTGGTGCAGTTCTCGTGGATGTCGTAGATACCCAGATCTTTGCGATAGTGCCGAGCGCAGGATTCTCTGTCGCCGACGTTCTCGTAGACGGTGCCTCTGTTGGCGCGGTCACTTCCTATATGTTCCCCGCATTTTCATCGGGGACTACCGATCACACTATTTCGGTGAGTTTTGCTCAAAACATCTACACCATCACCGCATCCGCAGGTGCGAACGGCTCTATGAGCCCATCCGGTGCGGTGTCAGTAAACGGTACTGCGAACCAGGCGTTCAGCATTACTCCTGCTTCCGGATTCTCTGTCGCCGACGTCCTTGTGGACGGTGCCTCTGTGGGCGCGGTCACTTCCTATACATTTACGAACGTGCTCGCTGACCATACCATCGCGGTAAGTTTCGCGGCAACCACGCATACCATTACCGCGTCTGCTGACGCAAACGGCTCGGTGAGTCCGTCCGGCGCAGTCGCAGTGAACGAAGGTACTGACCAGGCTTTCACCATTACGGCTGTAAACGGATACCACATCGCCGATGTTCTCGTTGACGGTGTATCCGTTGGCGCAGTTGGTTCTCATACATTTACAAACGTTATTGCTGACCACACTATTTCCGCAACGTTTGCGGCAAATCAGACAAGCGGTGGCGGCGGCGGTGGCGGGTACGCCCTTCCTCCCCAGGGCAGGTCTACCGCTCCTACTCCAGTCGTGACTCCTCCGGTAACTCCGCCCGTAGTGGTAGTGCCTCCGGTCGTAGTTGCGCCGGTAGCAGAGACCCCTGTCGTTGTTATTCCTGAAGTGCTCACGAGCACCCTTGCACTTGGCGCACGCGGAGGCGATGTTATCGCACTCCAGAATCGTCTCATCGCCGAGGGGCTTCTTCACACGAGTGCGACGGGCTACTTCGGTCCGTTCACTGAATCCGCAGTAAAGGCGTATCAGGTGAAATATGGCATTCCGGCGCTTGGTATCGTTGGCCCTCTCACCCGTGCCGAGTTTCTTAAACCAGTAGGACATGACGCGCCGGTGAATACTGCACTTGTGGTGAACACCTCCGCGGCTACTCCTGCGGTAGAAGAGACGGTTGCGGCAGAAGGAGCAACGGACGCCCTTGCATCTCTTGAACCGGCCGTTGCTCCTGACGCAGAGTTTGCAACCGCCGCGGTAGTAGACGCTCGTACGGATGGCGGAGGAAGCGTGCTTGCGGCAACTGCCATGGCATTCTCTAATACGGTTGATGCGGCGGTAAACGTCGTAACCAAGATTGTGACCGCGCTTTTCTCGTTCTGGAAATAATATCATACAACCCAAAAACAAAAACCCGCCGCGTCTGACGCGGCGGGTTTTTGTTTTCCAATCTGCCTATCGGCAGACAGGAACGTACTTGTCGTATGATTGGCGGGCGAGTATAGTGGAGTGATATTAGATAACGAGACAACATAAAATCTATGTTTCAAGGAGATTGGACATGCAGTGGGTGCGGAACGCCGGTGAAGGAGCTTCCGTTCCAGCCAAAAGACACGAGTAATGTCACCTGCCGTGACTGCCACATGAAATCGCGCGGTGGGAACGGTGGTGATACTCGGGGAGAACGAAAAATGGTTTCCGGCAATTGGCCGTGCAGTGGGTGTGGAGCCGTAATCAAGGAACTTCCCTTCCAGCCGCGAGAGACGGGCAACCTCTTGTGCCGCGATTGTTTCAAAAAGAAAAAGGAAGGCGCCCGATAGGTCGAGCTATTCAAAAACAGCAAATAATGTGGTACTCTAAAACCGCGCGATGTGCGTGGTTTTAGATATAGTGCCGGGTCATCTAATGGTAGGATAGTGGACTCTGAATTTGATAATACGATTCATATGCTGTAAACTTAAGCCATGCCGTACAAGGATATCGCTAAAAGGAGAGAGTGTCACAAGAGATACTATTTAAGAAATAAAAAGCTTTATAGAGAGAAAAATATTAGGAGAAGAGATGGGCTAATTAGTTTTGTAATTGCCCTCAAGCAGAAGCCTTGTATGGATTGTGGAGTACAATATCCGCCTTATGTAATGGATTTTGATCATAGGGATAAGAAAACAAAATTGGCAAGCATTAATGAGATGATTAATCTCCATAGTTATTCCAAAAATAAGATTCTGAAAGAAATTGATAAATGTGATTTGGTATGTGCTAATTGTCATAGAATAAGAACATATTGCGGGATCGTCTAACGGCAGGACACATCCCTCTGGAGGATGTTATCTTGGTTCGAATCCAAGTCCCGCAGCCACCATGAGATAGGTTCGGACTCCAAGGAACATAAAATATGAATTATTCCGGCGTAGGTGTAATAGTTAAAAACAAGGAAGGTAAATTTCTGCTGCATCTTCGCGGCGGCAACACAAAGCGATTCACTGACCAGTGGTGCCTCATTGGGGGCTCGCCAGAAGAGGGGGAAGATCCTCTGGTGTGTGCGGTACGCGAAGTTAGGGAAGAATCAAATCTCACCCTAGAAAATCCCTCTTTGTTACACGCTTTCAACTGGGATGACAAGTCTATAGCCTTAATTAAAGGAGAAGTTGATACAGAAAAAGAGAAAATGATTCTTGGAGAAGGTGCCGAATTGCGATTTTTTACTGTCGACGAGGCTCTTAAAATGCTTGATAGCTTGGAGTATACAAATCCCTATCTAGATCAGTTTAAAAGCCATGCCCGAGGAGGGTCGAAACGGTAAACTTAAAAGCGTCAGAAAAGCCTTGTGGGGCTTGATGGTAGAATTTACGAGACCGAACAGGCCAGCCACATAGGATAAGTCAGAGGACATATTTTATTTATAGGAAATGTAATAAGATATCAATCACCATGAATGAAAAACTACCCCAAAGAGCAAACCGTCTCGAGAATGCAGAAAAGCGGCCATCAATGGAAGGTCGTCCCGTGGTAGAAAATATGATACTTGGGAATTACGGTGGTGTATTGGTTAAGGTTACATTTCCCCGGTCTGAGTCGGTCGCTAAAATTTTCATGTTGATTCCAGAACCTACTTCTGAACAGGGCACGAAAAACGTAGAAAAACTGATGAGAGAAGCCTCCGACGAGGAGGAGGAAAAAATTTTTGAAGAAACACTTGACTCCATGAACTCTCCCTTAGTATTTCGTAATCTCGAACAAATGCAAAGATGGTTTGATGTTAATGCTAATATCCTGGGCATGTATGGGCCTGCCCAGCGTAAAGCGATAGCAGGTTTTCTTGAAATTGAAGACAAGGAAGATTAGAATCCTCGAATTAGTTTTTTGTGGAGGTCAGACCGAGACACCTCACTGTGCTACGCTGAAAGTAATCAAAGAACCCTTACGGTGCCTCACTGTGCGTGGTTCACAACCGAGTCAGTCAACATGAAAAGAGATTTCCCAACAGCGGTGAGTCATATCGGACACATGATTGATTTATGGCTTCCGCTCAAAATCAAATATGACAAAGTCCTGGGCATGTCGGTCGGGATACTGTACAAAGGAAAACTTTTCTATGCACGGGGGTTTGGTTTTTGCGACACCCTTACCAAGGAAAAAGCTGACGAGAAAACCCTGTATCGTGTCGCCTCCATCTCCAAAACGTTTACCGCCGTTGCGATACTGCAGCTTGCCCGAGACGGGAAATTGAAGTTAGACGACAGGGTCATCGTGTATCTTCCGTGGTTTCAGGAGAAAAACGGAAAAAACGATTCCGCGCAGATTACTATCCGCCAGCTTCTCTCCCACACTGGGGGCGTATTCCGAGACGGTGATACTTCGCATTGGGAGACGGGTAATTTTCCAGACGATATAAAAAAGTCGTTTTCGCCGGACTCTCTGCCGGTTGAAGCTCTTTCTCGTTTTAAGTACTCAAACTATGGGTACGCGATGCTCGGCCTTGTCATAGAGAAGATAAGCGGGATGAGCTATGCGGAGTATATTCAAAAAAACATTTTGGAAAAAATAAGAATGAAAGCAACCCAGCCAGAATATAAGGACGGGTTAACTCATCTTGCAGTTGGGTATGGACCGGAGCTCCCGGATGAGCAAAGAACAGTATTCATACATTACAAAACCAAGGCGTATGCTCCCGCAGCGGGGATGGTTTCAAACGTAGAAGACCTCGCTATGTTTCTTGGCGCGCTATCTCTGGAGAGCGGAGACGACATGCTTGATCGCGTATCAAAAAAAGAAATGATGCATTCGTACGAAGTAACCGAGGATGGCGATGAGTACGGTCTTGGCTTGGATGTTCTCAATGTGAAAGACAAAAAAGTTGTCGCGCACTCGGGCGGGTTTCTCGGGTTTTCTACCGCCATTGGCCTAGATCCCGAAAGCGACTTAGGGGTTATTGTATTGACCAACGTTACCCGCGGTCCCTCGTGGGAGGTGATGAAAGGAATCTTTGAGTCAGTGTATACGGTTCTCGCAAATGGGGAAGAGTATTCTGGAAATAAAGATATCGCATATGAAAAATATGAGGGATATTACAGAAATACTGGTGGGGACCAGGTCGTCTCAAGGCTGGGGGACGCGCTTATTGCATTTGACCCGGAGAGCAACTCACCGCTCAAAAGAAAAACGATTCTGGAACCGAGCAGTACGCCAGACCAATTCATTTTGCGGGAGAGCGGTGTGTTTGGTTCATGGGGAGAAAAGGCAAAATTTAGCGACCTTCAGGAAGGCATATTTCGCAATCTCATCTCGGGGGCAATGCCAGCGAGGAGGATTGAATTTGAGCAGAAGATAGTTTCCGACGAGGACGCTTTCAAGACATCCTGACACAACGTTGCGTATGGAAAAAGAGAATATCACCCTTATCGGCATGGCCGGGGCCGGGAAAAGTTCGGTGGGGAATATTCTGACGAAGTCCTTGGGCTGGAGGTTCATAGACACGGACACAGCGATAGAAGAGAAGCGCGGTAAGTCACTGCAGACTATTTTGGACGAGCTAGGGGATGAGAAGTTCATAGAGCTGGAAGCGGAAACGGTGAAGGCGCTTGCGGGTGTGCGCCATGCAGTCATTGCTCCCGGTGGGAGCGTGGTGTATGCGCCCGCGGCAATGGAGTTCTTGAAAAACATCTCCACGGTTGTCTATCTTGCCGCGGACCCACAGACGATAGAACGGCGGATACACGTGGGCTCCCGCGGGGTTGTCGGGCTCACGGGAAAGAGCTTTCAGAAACTCTGTGCGGAACGGGAAAATCTCTATCGCCGCTACGCTGACATCACGGTGAGCACGGTGGGAAAGAGCGCCGAAGAAACCGCCACAGAGATTGTTGCGGCGCTTGCCGGATGACAAGCGTTCGTTTTTTTGATACACTGCGGGCGTTATCAATTTTCAGATGCTTATGGAATTCTTAAAAAACTACACCATTTTAGGGGTACACCTGTGGAAGATTCTCGTCACGATACTGGGAGTATTCCTTGCCATCACGTTTGCGCACACGGTATTCCGCGCGCTCGTGTCCCCGACACTCCGCATGGGCGGGGGGAGCTTTAACGTGAGCATACCCACGATGTCTTTCAAGGGCTATGATGCCTATGATTCCGTGGGGGTGAGTGAGAGCGGCGTGTCGCAGGGTGCTCCTGGTATCGCAGGGGAACTTTTTTTCCGCAACATTTCGCCGATTGTTCCCTATCCCGATGGGGCGACAGGGGACGATGCCGAAGCGTTTGAAGTGACCGACTATAATGCTTCCATTGAGACACGCCACCTCAAGGACACCTGCGAAGTATTTACCGAACTCAAAGAAAAGCCGTACGCCATCTTTGAGAGCATGAACGAAGGTACACGCAACTGCTTTTACCGCTTTAAGGTGGCGCATGCTCATGTGGCGGAAGTGCTCGCGCTCATAAAAGACCTTGACCCGAAAGACCTCTCGGAAACGAGCTATACCATCAAACGAGAGATAGATGACTTCACGAGCGAAACGGAGATTTTGGAAAAGAAACGCGCGTCCATAGACGAGACGCTTCGTGGGGCCGTGGCGGCCTACGAAGAAATTGCGTGGGTGGCGACACGCGCCCAAGATGCCGAGGCTCTCTCAAAAATCATAGACGGAAAGATTCGGATTATTGAGCGGCTCACGGAAGAGAGGATTTCCATCAATGCGCAGTTAGACCGCCTCGCACGTGCGAAGGAAGAGCAGGTAGACCGCCTTGCCTACACCTACTTCAGCGTATCCGTGTTTGAGGACAAATTTATTGACGGTGAGCGCATCGCGGACTCATGGAAGGCGGCGGTGCGCGAGCTTGTGGAAAGCATAAACATCGCAGTGCAGTTTATGACCGTGCGGCTCGTGGTGTTCCTCCTTTGGCTTGTGCCTCTCGCGCTCTATTTCTTCGGGCTCCTGTTTCTCGGGAAATATGTTTGGCGGCTTGTAAAAACCCTCTGGCAGAAGTAGGCAGGATTGCTCCCCTGTGGTATACTCGGGAAATTAAAAAACAGACCTACTGCTTAAAAATTTTCGTAACGAAATTCCTGAATTGTGAGCGAGACGAAGGCAAAAATTTTGAATAATACCAGTGGTATTTTGAGAAATTTTTGACCAGTCGCAGTCAAAATTCAGGAAATTGCAGTAGATTTTTAAGCAGTAGGTCTAACGTACAATTTGTGTGATATGCAAAAAAATATACTCATTGCGGTAGTAGCGCTTGTCGTCCTTGTTGGCGGTCTTTGGTATGCGGGAATGCTTAATTCTTTACTCGGTGGGGCGGCATCTTCACCCGATGAAACGCAGGGGGACGTGGGGAATACCGTGCCGACCAGTTCCGGTGCACAGTTTGCGGCTCTCGGCCCGAACGCGATTTATGTTGCCGAACAACGGCCGGGTAAGGAGCTTATTGCGAACATGGTCAATCTCGCCTCGCGCGGGTATGTGGTGATTCACGAATCACTGGAGGGGACGCCGGGTCCTATCATTGGAAACTCGGAGCTTCTAGAGAAAGCAGAGAACAACAATGTGCGGATAGTGCTCTCTCGCCCTGCCTACGATGACGAGGAGCTCATCGCAATGCTCCATTCCGAAAAAGAATACGCGGGGTTTGACCCAGTAAAAGATCTCCCCATCAAAGATACCGCAGGAAATCCGGTGCACATGATATTTCATGTAAGCGCAGGCGCGCCTGATCCGGCAACTGTGGAAGTGGCGTTCTAACTGTACGCCGCGTGCAATCAAAAAGCCCCATTCCGCTGTGTGTGGAACGGGGCTTTTCCGTGGGCAAACATTTTTCTCCTGTGCGCGAGGTTAGAACGCTGTACCGGGTTTCTCGTATTCTTCCGGCACCCCCCATACCCACCGCAGGGTTTTTCTCCGGTAATCAACCACCCACACACTCGGGGTTCGGTGTTCTTTTGTGAGCAGGTCGGTAATGCGATGCGTGCCGTAGGAGACATTTTCCCCGTGCTTTTCAACTGTGTCCCAGGACGTGGGCGGAAGCCACGTATAGGTGGTGACCAGACGAAGGATCGGCTTCACCCGCCGCATGAGAATCCGGCGTCTGGAAAAGGGGAGCATCACGCGCAGAACAGAAAGTACGCGCGATACAAATACCCCCATACTTTTTCTCGGGTGCATGGCGCGGTACCTCGGTGCATGAGAAAGGGAAATTACTTCTAACGCACATGTTTCCACTCTTTCTTCGGCATGTCAAACAAGAATCCCCTATGGGCATGATGTTCGCCTCGGCCTGCGGGTTTGGTAAGGGTGGAACAACGAATGAATCTTCTAGGAAGTGAGGAGACCTACATCGGTACGATTATCCCCGTTCTTGTTGTGTTGTTTTCTCTCTTTCTTGATGCTTTGGTAGAGTGCTAGGAGCTCATGCGCGATGCGGCTGCTCCTAAATTGCTTTGCCGTTTGACGGGCTGCCGAAGCCATTTCAAGTCGTTTTTCTTTGTTACCGAGAAGTTCGCGGGCCCGTGTCTCCGCCTCTCTTTCTGAAGATACGATGAATCCATTCTCACCATTTCGTATGATTTCCGGTGCTATGCCGACGGAAAAAGAGATCGGCACAAGTCCTTGGGACATGCCCTCAACGAGGCTTAGCGAGAATCCTTCGTATCGAGAGGAAAGAAACATGATGCTCCCGAAGCGAGGCGCGAGAGCCCCCGGGATAAGGTCTTTGCGGAGATTTACAAACATATAGTGGTTGGGGAATGCGACACGAAGCCACTCCTTAAGTTTCCTGTTCATGGTCATGCAAATCGTTGTCTTTGGAACTTCGGGGAACGCGCGGTAGAAGTTCACAAGACGAGAGAATCCCTTGAGCTTAAGCGTGAAGACATCATTTCCGAGCCGACCAAGAAAAACCAAGTGCGGTGGGTTGGTGGTTGCCGGCAGTTCTCCGGAAAACCAATAATCTTCTATCGCATTATGAATGACCCTGATGCGTTCTTCGCGAATTCCCATTTCCATGAGTTCGCGCCGTACTTTTTCTGATGTGGCAATACAAACATGTGCCTTTGATGCCGCTACAGCTTCTATATCCGCGATATCTTCCATGGGGCGAAATGTGTGCAGGTCTAACGCGGGAATGATGTTGAGATGTGCGAGTTCCTTAAATACACGGCGCTCTTCCTTGATAAGCTGTTTTGTGCGCGGTACCGAAGAAAGATAACCGCGGATGGTTGAACCGAAGTGACACACTACTGGTACGTTGAACGCAAGAAAAGGAAGAGGCGTATACGTGGTTCCTTGGATAATATCAAATTTGAGCATCTTATCTTTGTGCTCAAGCATGGAATAAAAGAAAAGGATATTGGCAATGCCTCGCAGGTGCACCGGCGTGTCGGTCAATTGATGGCGCGGGTAAAAGTGGCGGACGTGCACGCCCACAGCGGCGAGGGAGTGCGCCATGAGTTGGTTAATCTGCGCGGCCCCCGTGTGCATGCCCCCATGGATGCGTCTTTCATTATGTATGAATGCTACCTTGATAGCGCGCATCTTTGTTTCTTTGACGACAGTATTTTTTTTGTCGGAGGAGAATAAACGAATGAGTGAGCGCCCCGTATAAAATGCACGCCGGTCTAGACTGCGTTTTTTTGCCCTCGCCATAGTCTCAATCCTAGCATTTTTCTCAAGCCCTAGAAATACACCCCCCACGATGTTTTTACAAAGAAATACGCGGGTCTATACTCCCTTGTTCTCTGCGTATGGTATGCGATTCCACTATAATTTTCTTCTTCATTTGGTACAATAGCAATACACAGATTTTCTTCGTACTCGCGACGTCATGAAGTTCTATAAAACATATTTTTGGGAAATCGCGGTCGTTCTCTGTATCCTCGCACTGTTTGTACTCGCGGGGCGTCTTGCGGGCGCGTATGAAGATACACTTGTGCGCTCCATAGGACAATTCGGACTGCTCGGCATGGCGGTGTATATCGTCGTTGCCACTGTGGCCGTCATTATACCCATTTTTGACTTTCTTCTTTTCATGCCCGTTGCGGTTACGCTCTGGGGGAGTTTTCTTGCCGCGCTTCTCTCTATCGTCGCATGGGTGCTCGGCGCGATGGTGGCGTTTCTTCTTGCACGCCGCTACGGACACCCGCTCGTCCATCGTCTTATGAGCGGAAAAAAACTGGCCAGAATGGCGCATATCGTTCCGGCGCACCACATGTTCTTTGGGGTGATTCTCTTGCGCATTATTTTGCCCATAGACCTCGTGAGTTATTTTCTCGGACTGTTTGACCTCATACGGTTTGGCCCCTATGTTGTGGCGACAATTGCAGGTATTACGCCATTTGCGTTTGCGTTCGCCTACCTTTCTGGCGCGCACGTTATGTTTCAGCTCGGCGCGTTTCTTTTCGGCGTCATCGCGCTCGGACTCTGGTTTCCTTATTTTGCTCGGCTTTACAAGAGGGTATTTGAATAATGCGTTCTTGTTTTTACGATGAACAATGTAATTGCACAATTCGGACGCGCATTTGGTGAATCATTGAGCCAAACAATCGGCGCACTGGTGGTTTCCCTTATCGTGATTCTGTTTCTCACGCTTCTCGCATCAATCGTTTTCGGGGGATTGTTTCTCTTTCTTGCAATCCTCTGTTACAAAAAACGGAAAAGAAAATGGCTTCTCTTTTTCGGCGGGATGAGCGTTTTTTTTCTTTCGTTTCTCTTCGGACTTGTAATTTCGGGGTCTTTTCATGTCGGAGGCGGGGGGTTTCTCGTCGCGTGGGTCCTCGCGTTTTTTGCAGGCATAGCACTCCTCGTGAAATATTACCGAAGGGCGGTATAATAGAAAGACACAACCATGAGCAGTACACGAAACTCTTTTCTTGAAAACGTGGGACGCGAAACAGCGGCGCATCTCTTGGGGAAGCGCGTGCCGTGGCTTGCGCTGGGGCTTGTCGGCGGACTCGCGACCTCCGTTGTCGTCTCTCGGTTTGAGGCGCTCCTCGCCACGGATATACGCCTCGCATTCTTCATCCCGGTCATCGTCTATTTGAGTGACGCAGTCGGCACCCAGACGGAGACTATTTATGTGCGAAACCTTGCGGAAGGGAAAATTCGTTTCCTCCAGTATTTGACAAAAGAAACACTTGTGGGGGTGGGTCTCGGTGTTATTTTCGGACTGCTCTTGTACGCTGGCGCGCTTTTGTGGCTTCACTCTAAAGACATCGCCCTTGCGATAGGGCTTTCCACACTCATAAACCTCTCCGTCGCTCCTTTCTTGGCGGTGATTATCCCGTCGCTTCTTTACCGTGAGCGCACCGACCCTGCGCTTGGCGCGGGCCCGCTTGCAACCATTATCCAAGACCTCGCAAGTTTGGTTGTCTATTTTCTGATTGCCTCCGCAATCGTACTCTAAAGTGCTCCTCCCCAAGGCCCGTCCTTGCCCCTACTTTTCCACACCCTCTTTCCACAGGGAAAAGGGTCTTTGACGTGCCAGAATGGGCACATGTTTTCATGCGAGAGAACGGGCGAAAAGTGCTTGACTTTTTGCTCAAAAAATGCTATATTTAAAGGCCCTTGTAGTATCGGGGTTACGCCTATGAATATAGCCATTGTCTTCACTATTTTGCTGTCTTTAGGGTCTGTTTCCGGCCTTTCTTATACTGATGCGCCGGTGAACTCATACCTCAATACTGCCCTTGCGGCGGCGCCTGAAACGGCGGAAGTATTTACACTATCACAGCCCGTAGAGTCGCACGAGGTGTGGCTTACCGCGTATTCTTCTACGCCAGAAGAAACAGACGATACACCGTTTATTACCGCAACCGGCAACACTGTACGCGATGGTATCGTGGCGACGAACTTTCTCCCGTTCGGTACTCGGGTACAAATCCCTGAAGTATTCGGCAACAAGATATTCGTTGTTGACGATCGCATGCATCCCCGCAAAAAGGACTACATGGATGTGTGGATGCCCACGAAACAGGATGCGCTCAACCTCGGTATTCGTCGGACGAAGATAGTGGTTCTCGCCTCGCCGGCGGATTCTCCGCTTGCGCGCCTCACCCAGTAACCTCGTTCTTCATTGTCAAACTCTAGTTTGTAAGATATAAGTATGAGCAGTTCTTTGATAAGACTTGCGATTGGTCATAGCGAAAAGTGGCTTAAAACTAGGCCATTCCTCGCCATGACCAATGAGGTCACTGGTTCCTCCTCGGATTAGAGGAAACCGAAAGGATGACACCATGACATCGATCATGACTGCAGCCGAAATGACCGACGGCCAAATCGAAAACGCCGTGGGCAAACTCCGCGACGCGATGCGCAAGCATCGTTCCGAGATCACCTCGGATGTCGCTCAACAGGTTCTCGGCACCGAGAACCTCGGAATGATGATGTTTACGCCCTTCCGCGAACGCGCTGAAGTGTTCTCGACCCTCATCGTCCGCAAGGTCACAGTGAATCGCGACCGATCTCAGCAAGATGCGATCGAAGCCACTGGTCGCACGCAGTACACGGAACGCACTGTTGTGGATGCGATGCCTGAAGGTATGGGCGATGAAGTCGAGGTCGTGTTCTTCAAACCCGATCTCTCGGGGCGCAACGGTTCCATCTCCGATGATGACCTCGAAAAAGAGTTCGAGCTACGTGGCCTCAAACCCGCTGACCCGATCTCCGTCGCCCGCGTGAATGAAGCCGATCCCGCCTTCGCTGACGAGAAGCCCCACTGCACTCACTGGAAAGACGACAAGGGCAACTGGTGCTACGCTGTGTTCAGCTGTTGGGGCGGCAAGCGCGATGTGGGCGTCAACCGTAGCGGCGGTTACTGGATCCACAGCGACGGTCGCTGGAGCGACCGCTGGTGGTTCGCGGGCGTTCGCAAGTAGTTCTCAACGCTAAGTCGCTTTGGACTCCGGTCCTTAGAAACTTAGTCCTTAGCCCTGTTCCTTTGACCCTCTGACACTGTGCGGAGAAGTTCGCAGCGCCTTACGCAAGGCGCTGTTTTTTATAGTGCCGTGCTACTGCTTGCAATCAGTCCCGTTTCGTGGCACAGTTTCCATGCTATGCGTACACTCTTCTCTATATTAAAAAAGCCAGTACTCTATATTCCCTTCGGGCTTGTCGTTATTGTCTCCGGATGGTTTCTCCTCAAACCTTCGGAAAGTGATGCACGCTATGAGTTTGCTACCGTGGAACTTCACGATGTGCGGCAGACGGTTCTTGTGACGGGTCGTGTGGAGCCCGAAGATGAGGCAGAACTTTCCTTTGAGCGCAGCGGGCGGGCCGCATCCGTGTCCGTTTCTTCGGGGGATGCGGTTCTCGCAGGTCAGGTGCTCATATCTCTTGATGCAGACACGCTCCGCACAGAGCTCCTTCAGGCATCTGCGGCGCGCGCCGCCGCCGAGGCGCAGTATGCCGAGCTTCTCCGTGGCGCGCGCCCCGAGGAGCTCGCGGTAAAAGATGCCCGTGTCGGTGATGCAATCATAGGTTTAGAAGAAGCAGAGGTAGCACTCCGAAATGCGCTCACTGATGCCTACACCACAGCAGACGATGCGATACGGAACAAAACGGATATTCTTTTTGAAAATCCACGAACTCCTTATCCGTCGCTCGTGTTTTTGTCTTCGCTCAAGGAACAGATTGAATTCAAACGCGCACATCTTGAATCGCGTCTTGTAGAGTGGAGCATGCTAAGTCCCCTTGGTGTCTCTGGAAGCGAACTCATTGTTCGCGCGGAAGCTTCGGGGACACGTCTCAGGGAGGTTAAAGAATTTTTAGACCTTGTTGCACAAGCGACTAACGACCTCACTGTCGGTTCGCTTTCGGGAACAACGATTGAAGGTTACAAAGCAAATGGTGCCGCCGCTCGTGCTTCTATAAATGCCGAGATTTCGGCGCTCTCACTTGCAACAGGCACCGTGCGTGCACGCGCGTCGGCAAAAAATGTTGCCGAACGTGAGCGTGCGCTCGCGGAAGCGGGCGCGTCAGAGGAAACGCTTCGTGCGGAAGGGGCGCGTGTTGCCGATGCGCGTGCGCGAGAAGAGGGGAAGCAGACAGAACTTAGAAAGACAGTGCTCCGCGCGCCATTTTCTGGCACGGTATCACACGTTTCCGGTACGGTGGGAGGGTTTCTTGGCGCAGGTACGCCTGCGGTGACGCTCATTTCCACAGCGCATTTTAAGATTGAAGCATATGTACCCGAGGCTGACATTTCCAAGGTCTCCGTAGGAGAGCAGGCAGAGATTACGCTTGACGCCTATGGCGCGACGCGCGCATTTCCGGCACGAGTGAGCTCTCTAGAGCCAGCCGCGACGATGTTTGAGGGTGTGCCGGCGTATAAGACCGTACTCCACTTTGAAGGCGACACAGAAGGCGTGCGCGCAGGCATGACCGCAGACATTGAGATAGAAACAGACTTTCGGGCGCAGGTGCTTGCGCTTCCGCAACGCGCGGTGGAAACACGCCCGTCTGAACAGGCGGGCGCTCGCAGAGAGCATGTGCGTATTCTCCACGGGGACGGAGAGATTGCTGAACTGCCCGTGACAACAGGCCTTCGCGGCTCCGACGGGCTTGTAGAGATACTTTCCGGCCTTAAGGCAGGAGCCTCTGTCATTACTTTTGAACGCGAGCTACCCTTGAAAAGATCTTCTTTCTTCTCGCACTAGAGAGAATCGTAAGGACGGGCCTTGCGGTTAGTTATCCACATGCCGTAGCGTTAAATGTGGATAAGTTTGGGGAAAAACAGGGGCAAGGACGGTCCTTGAGGAGTTTGAGAAGATTTTTTTATGGCGATTATTGAAGTACAGAATGTGGAGCGCATATTTTCCGACACAACCCGCGCCCTTCGCGGCGTGTCTTTTTCTATTAACGAAGGTGAGTTCGTCGCCATCATGGGTCCGTCCGGTTCTGGGAAATCCACCCTCCTTCATATCCTCGGCCTTTTGGATAAAGAAACCGGCGGGGAATATCGCATACGCGGTACGAGCACCAAAGGACTCTCACGTGATGAGGAGGCGCGGCTCCGGAACGAAGAAATGGGGTTTGTCTTTCAGATGTTTAATCTTCTTCCTCGCGCCTCGGTCATTGAAAACGTCACGCTCCCGCTTCTCTATTCTCGTGTGCCCGAAGGAGAATGGCGCGCGCGGGTAGATGAAGCGATTCATGCGGTTGGTCTTTCCCATCGGGCGAGCTACGATGCCTCGCGCCTCTCGGGCGGAGAAAAACAGCGCGTCGCGATTGCGCGGGCACTCGTGACGCGCCCGCGCGTCATCTTCGCCGATGAACCGACGGGGAATCTTGATTCTCTCTCGGGGGCGCAGGTTATGGCGGTACTCCGCACGCTCCACGAGAAAGGCAAGACGATAGTGCTTATCACACACGAAACCTACACCGCAGAATATGCGGAACGTATTTTGCATATGAAAGACGGGGCATTGGTAAGCGATACGAAAGTTGAAGCCCGTCGCTTTGAGTTTAGAAAATAGCTTGAGCTTGCCCGCCTACGCAGACAGGTAGCTTGTAGAGAAATTATCCGAGCGAAAAGTGAGAAGCCAATTTTAGTTTTTCTTTTTCCCTACCAGCTAATTCCTAACCTTCTACTACCTAATCCATGAGTGTCCGTCACTATTTCAAAATTGCGATGCAGGGTGTTACTGCAAACAAAGGGCGCGCCGCGCTCACGGTACTTGGTATTGTAATCGGTATTGCCGCGATAATGCTCATGATGTCGCTTGGCCGCGGGGCGGAAAACCTCATCTTAGGAGAGATAGGCGGGCTCGGTGGCGAGATGATTATCGTGCGCCCGGGGAAAGAGCCCCGCGGGCCTGCGGACGCGGGTGCGGCGCTCCTTTCAGACTCTCTCAAAGACCGCGAGCTGGAGCTTTTACGCAATAAATCATTGGTACCTGATCTCACCGCCGCGATGCCAATGCTTCTTGTCCCCGGAGCAGTATCCGCCGGAAGCGAAACGTATCGCGCGGATGTATTTGGCACATCGGCAGAATTTTTCTCAGAGCTTTTCAATGTCTATCCCGAAGTAGGAGACCTTTTTACCGATGCCGACATCCGCGCGCGTGCGGCACTGGCGGTCATTGGCTATGATGTTGCAGAAGAACTGTTTGGGAGCGACACAGGTGCTCTTGGCGAGCTCATAAGCATCAAAGGGAAGAAATTTCGTGTTGCAGGCGTCTACCCTGATAAAGGGCAGGTGGCATTCATAAACTTTAACCGCTCGGTTATCCTGCCCTATACGACTGCTCGCGACTATCTCTTGGGGATTAACTATTACCACGAGATAATGACGCGCGCCTCGTCTCCCGAGGCGATCGCGCGAACCGTTGTGGATATAGAGACGACGCTCCGCGAGGCCCACGGCATCACGGACCCGGAGAAAGACGATTTTTTTGTGGTCACACAGGAGGCCCTCGTGGCGCAAATCAAAACAATTATCGGCACACTTACGGTGTTTCTCTCGTCTGTTGTTGCTATCGCGCTCGTCGTGGGCGGTATCGGCATCATGAACATCATGCTTGTCTCTGTCACCGAACGCACTAAAGAAATCGGCCTTCGGAAAGCCCTCGGTGCGACCGAGAAAAACATTCTTCTCCAGTTTCTCATTGAAGCGGTGTTTCTCACTGCCGCCGGAGGGGTGATAGGGATTGCGCTCGGTTCGGCGCTCTCGTTTCTTGTCGCGTGGGTGCTTCGCGTAGTGATGGAAGTGGACTGGTCTTTTGCGTTTCCGCTTTCCGGAGCGATACTCGCATTCTCAATCTCTGCGGCAGTCGGACTCATCTTCGGCATTTACCCCGCTCGCAAGGCGGCCAAAAAAAGTCCGATTGAAGCGCTTCGCTACGAATAAAAACCGTAAGGACGGTCCTTGCGGTTAGTTATCCACATGCCGCAACGTGAAATGTGGATAAGGTTGTGGAAAAACAGGGGTAAGGACCGTCCTTGCGAACACGTCCTTGCGAACATTGACTTTTTGTTGTTTTTGATTCAGAGTGCCAGCTAGATACACGTACATAGAAAAAGACACTCCACAACGTAAAGGAGGTATTCATGAGTCAATCCGTGTGCATTCCGCCAGGTTCCTGCATCGGCATTCTCGGTGCTGGCCAACTCGGCAAGATGACCGCGCTTGCCGCGGCGCGACTAGGGTACCGCACGGTTATCTGGTCTCCTCCAGGAGACACGCCGGCGATGGATGTGGCGGCATATCCAATCAAGGCGCCGTACGAAGACCCTGACGCATTCGACATGTTCACACGCCTTGCGAACGTGGCAACGCTTGAGTTTGAAAATATCCCCGTCCCGCTCGTGGAGCAGATTGCGAAAGTGATTCCCATGCGCCCGGGGGCAGAGGTGCTCCGCATTATGCAAGACCGTTTTGAAGAAAAGAAACTGTTTTTGAATCTTCAAATTCCCTTCGCAGGCACCGTGGGGATAAACGATGCCCACGACGCACTCAATTATCGCGCGTCTTTTCCAGAAATTTTTTCTGGGTGCGCGTCTTTCCCCGCCGTCTTGAAAACACGGCGAATGGGATACGACGGCAGGGGTCAACGGATTGTTCCCGATGTCGGTGTACTCCACGAGGCATTTCTCGCGCTCGGAAGCGTCCCGTGCGTTCTTGAAACGCAGGTAGATCTCGCTTGTGAGATATCGGTTATCGTCGCGCGGAATTTTGACGGAGACATGAAGTTTTATCCCGTCGTCCAAAACACGCACAAGAACAGCATCCTCTCCGAGACACGATGGCCAGCGACAAGCATAGACGAGAGGATAGAGAAGGAGGCAATAGACATCGCGCTTCTCATCGCAGACGAGCTGGATGTCGTGGGGCTTCTCGCTGTGGAAATGTTCGTGACGAAGGATGGACAGGTGCTTGCCAATGAACTCGCACCGCGTCCGCACAACTCGGGGCACGGGACGATAGATGCGTGTGTCACAAGCCAGTTTGAACAGCATGTCCGGGCGGTGTGTAACCTCCCCCTTGGAGATCCAACCCCGCATTCGGCATGGGTGATGAGTAATCTCCTTGGCGATGAGGCGAACAAGTGGGAGCACCTTCTTCGCGATCCTAAGGCGAAGCTTCATCTCTACGGGAAACGTGAGCGTCGTCCCGGACGCAAGATGGGGCACGTTACGGTTCTTTCGTCGATTCCGAAGTAAGTTTTACCCCCACACCTATTTGGTTTCCAAAAAACCAAATAGGTGTGGGGCTTTTTGTACGCCAACGCAGAGGGCTCTTTCGTAACCTGATGCGCTCGGCTCTATAAAAATCACCGGTTTCTCTGAAGAAGCCGGTGCGACTGGTCTTTATCGGGTTTTTCTGCGAGGGAGTAGTAATTCTTCTCAGTAGTGGGTAGCGATAAAGAAAACCCACGCCGATATGACAATCACAAACAAGACAAGTTGTGAACCCTTCAGTTTTTTTAGGAACACGAGAAAGAAGAGTGCCCCAATGGCGAGAATGAGGAACGTTACGAGGAATACTACATTGAGCCGAACGTAGGTGGTCAGGGTGTGGTCTATCCACCTCCACACCACAGCCATTTTTTTCTTAAAACGCATAGCCGCCTTTTTGCGAGAGAGGGGCAAGGAAAGAATGTTCGAGGAAATTCTCTCAAAAGTATGCCATTTCTCCGCGGGAAGTCAATATTTTGATGCGGAGCAGAACTCCGGGAGGGTCCCCGCAGTAAGTATTGACTTTTCTTTAAAATAATGATATGATTGAGGATAGGTAGCTATTGAAAATAAGAGAGGATGGACCAGCCCAACCCCCATACCGGGAAAGAGGAGGCACCCCATGGGAAGCATTGTGACGCTCACCGAAGCAGAAAAGCACCTGTTTTACCACGGCCTGAAGCGGCTCCACCGCGCGCTTGCGAACCCCAAGGAGTTTGAGGAGTTTGTGAGGGGCGGTGTGACGAAGATTTTCGTCATCAGTGATGAAATGTACACTCGCCAATTCCGCACGTTGTGCCGCAAATCCTTTCCTCCCACTGTGCGGACCGTGAAGGTTCAGTGCGGGGGTGGAAGGAAGATGAACAGGCAGAAGGTCTTTCCCCATGACTTCATGAAGTGGATTTCGGATGAGATGGAATCGGCGAAGAAAAACCGCGGTTTCATGAGCTTCGCCACCCCGCCCGGCGAACGCGAGGGCGAAGTGCGGCGCGTGTTTGAACTCTTGCGTGATACGCTCGCGAATCGTGCGAAGCGCAAAGCCCTCGCCGAAATCGGCCCGTGCGTGCTCTATCTCTGGAACCCCACGGAGACCGCACTGGAACCGAACGATTTTCCCTCGGTTCTCGTTTCCAACTTCATTCCGAAATGTTTTCCGAACGCGGACTACTCCATCGTCCCCGACGACGCACCTGTTCCCGGGAAGGAGGAGTATGGCGGCCCGGTGAACGGCATCTGGTTTCACAGCTAGTACGGCACTCCGCCAAACCTGCGACACCATACGGTGTCGCAGTATACCCCTCCAACACGGAGACCGGACTCAAATGCAAACATCTCAAACAACAAAGCCCCGCATTTCATCCGCAGAACATTCCGACAGCGCGGACGCGGACAGGATTCTTGAGTGCGCGGAGCGCGTGCGGCGCGACTTGGATGTGCGCAATTCTTCTTCTCCGTCCATCGCGGAATTTCTCGCCCACCGCGGGTTGTCATGTGTCAGCGAACTTGACCATAAGGGGCGACTCGCACTCGTTGAGCATCTATCAGACATGTTCTTGATGCTCACGACCGTACCCCCCCCCTGCCAACGACAGCTGATGCGACACTCCTTGCAACCAATTTACCGCCTTCATCATGGAAACACCAAGAAGGCGGTTTTTTTATGGTACACTTCTTGATATTGTATGGACGAAAAACTCACCCCCGAAGAACATCATATTCTCCGCGAGAAGGGGACAGAGCTACCGTTCTCCGGAGCGTATGTGCATGAGAAGCGAAAGGGTACATATTTCTGCAAAGCATGCGGGAACGAACTCTTTTCTTCAGACACAAAGTTTGACTCCGGCACCGGCTGGCCGAGCTTCTCCGACTGCACGAGTGCCACGCATGTACGCTTCGTACCGGACGATAGTGCCGGAATGCACCGCACGGAAGTGCAATGCGCGAAGTGCGGCGCGCACCTCGGGCACCTTTTTCATGACGGTCCCACGCCCACAGGGAAGCGGTATTGCATCAACTCGCTTTCTCTTGATTTTAAAAAAGAAGCAGGTGAAGATAGGGGAGATAGCCAGTAATAATTCACAACCATGAAATTACTTATCACACTATTCGCGGGAGCTACGGCGCTTTTTGCCGTTTATTTCTTTTTTGTTCCGTTGCTACAGAACGGCTCTGACGCAGGCGCGATTACAAATTTCAAAGAGTGCGCCGACGCAGGCAACCCTATAATGGAAAGCTATCCACGACAGTGTAGAACGGCTGACGGACAGTTGTTCGTGGAAGACATCGGTAATGCGAACGAAAAAGCAGATCTCATACGCCTTGACGCTCCGCAACCGGGCGCGGTCATTACGAGCCCGCTTACCGTCCGTGGCGAAGCGCGTGGGACATGGTTTTTTGAAGCGTCGTTTCCTCTCGTGCTTGTGGATTGGGATGGAAAGATTATCGCAGAAGGTTATGCCCAAGCACAGAGTGACTGGATGACAGAGGAGTTTGTGCCTTTTGAGGGGACGCTCACGTTTACGACGCCCTCGTACGGCGAACGCGGCGCGCTCATAGCAAAAAAAGATAACCCTTCGGGCTTGCCCGAGCACGATGATGCGTTAGAAATACCCATTATGTTTACAAAAAATACCACAGCCGCGCCGGCATCTTCGGCAGAGCCAGCCGCATCCACAGCAGTAGTGGAGACAAACCATGGCCCGGTGACGATAGAGTTTTTTTCTGAACTGGCGCCCAAAACAGTAGAAAATTTTTTGAAGCTTGCCCGCGCCGGTTTTTATGACGGAACAAAGTTTCACCGCGTCATCAAAGGGTTCATGATTCAAGGAGGGGACCCGCTTTCAAAAGATGACACGAAGCAGGCATACTGGGGCACGGGGGGGCCCGGGTATCAGTTTGGGGATGAGATTCACGCGGAAAACCGCAACGACATTGGCACGATTGCGATGGCGAATGCAGGGCCCAACACGAACGGCAGTCAGTTTTTCATTAACGTCGCCAACAACAATTTTCTGGACACAAAACATACCGTGTTCGGGAAAGTAATCTCCGGCATGGAGGTAGTGCGCGAGATTGAAAATCTTGCGACCGGCGCAGAAGACCGTCCCGTAGAGAGCGCGGTTATAGAGCGCATGGTAGTGAAGTAAGATACGTTTGAGAAAGAAGGCCCTGCGGCTTTGCCGCAGGGCCTTCTTTTGGTATCATTACGCTAAGCAACGCCATGTCTCTTTTTTATCGCTTTTTTTCTCCAGGGGTGCTCATTGCCGTCCTCCTTGCCGGTGGCATCGGTACGTATGGCGTACTCTCACAGAAAAAAGGTACGGAGGAGCAGGGGGAACAAGGCGCTCTACGCGTGGCTTTCTCGCGCCCGCTCTACGAACTCTCGGAGATAGCGGCTCTCTGGCAGAGTATGGAAGATGCGACGACGAGTATCGCCGCCGCCGAAGACGCGTTTCTCAACGCCCCTGCAGAGAAGACGCTCGTGCTTGCTCCCACGCCGGTATCTGCATCCGCTGTTTCGGCTCCTGCAAAAAAGACAACCCCCACATGCTCAAAAGAATCTGCACCCGTGTGCGGAGAAAACGGCATGACATATAAAAACGTTTGTCTTGCAGAGACATCCGGTGTCACGGTACGTTCGCTTGGTGCGTGTGCCGCGGAACCTACAGAGGAGATACTGCCGCCAGCCGCCCCCACCCCCGTAGAGGAACCGGAGTCTAAAGCAGAAGAAACACCGCTCCCGGGAGCGCATCCTGACTATGTCGCGCACACTGTGTCGTATTACGGTGCGCCACTCTTTGAAGGGGCTTCTTTGAGTTTTTCCGGAATGATAAAGAACAACGGCACTGAACGTTCGTTTGATCTGACATCGGCGGTGCTTTACATTGATGTCGGCAATGACGGGAAGTTTGAGCTCTCATTTTCTCCGCAAGAAGTCATTCCGCTTGGGATAGGGCAGGAGACAGGTCCTTTCATTTGGAAAAACGCATGGACACAAACCTCGGGCATGCATACATTCGCGATATGCGCCGATGCGGCGAAAGTGCTTCAGGAAACATTGGAGGAAAATAATTGCGAGACGAAAGAATTCACCGTGCTTGGGAAAGCTGACAACGCAGATATGGTCGTGACGAGCACGGCATCTGCGCCCGCCTCCCTTACTATCGGCACACGCATGACATTTTCCGCGACTGTGAAAAATACCGGTGTGCGCCGTGCGACAAGTCCGAAGTTTAAGCTCATAGTTGATGGCATCCCCCAAGCCAACAACACCATGCTCACGCCGCGTGAAGAAAACGGTAATGATCGGGACCTTGAGCCTGGCGAAGAAGACATGATTAGCTGGCCTGGTAATTGGTACCCAAGGGCAACGGGGACTTATACCTATCGTATTTGTGTGGATAGCAATGACGAGATAGCCGAGGTGAACGAAGAAGACAACTGTAAGGACGGCACGTTCGTTGTGCCGAGCTAAACATCTGTAAAAAACCAACCACAAGCCTGCCCGTCCGTAGCTTTAGCGTAGGCGGGGACGGTCCCGCGTCAAACGCGGCGGGCTTGCGGTGAGTTATCCACAGGTATATATGTGTGATATATGCGGCAGAATAGATTTCTCGGAGATTTTGATTTAGACACGGGGCGGGTGACGCTCCGCGATCGTGATATCGTGCACCAGATTGTCCGCGTCCTCCGTCTTAAAACCGGTGAGCGCATCGTTCTCGGCGATGGCGCGGGATATGACGCGGAAGGTGCAATTACTTCTTTTGGGAAAAATGAGATAGAGGTTGTACTTGAGAAGAAGCGTAAAAATGAATGTGAACCATCACGGCGCGTCATTTTATATGTGGCGGTCTTGAAGCGCGAAAATTTTGAATACGCCGCGATGAAAGCGACCGAGGCGGGAGTGGCGGAGATTCGGCCGCTTGTGACCGCACGCACCGTAAAAACAGGACTCAACCTGGAGCGCCTCCGCAAGATAGTGAAGGAGGCGGCAGAGCAGTCGGGCAGAGGGGTCATTCCTGGCGTGAGCGAACCGCGTCCTTTTGCCGAGGCGGTTCAGGACGCGAAAAAACATTCCGCATCCCTTTTCTTCTCCACGGAGGCAAGGGCAAAAGATATCTCCGTGGAACCATGTGCCGCGGATGCAACAGTCGGAGTGTTCATCGGCCCCGAAGGCGGGTGGACAAGAGAAGAAGAGGAGGAGGCGAGCCGCGCAGGTTTTGTGCTCTCTTCTCTCGGCTCGCTCACACTCCGTGCGGAAACCGCCGCCCTCGTGTCGGTCTATCTTGCCGTGCACGGGAAAGTATAAAGGCATATTCTATCCACAGAGGTGTCATTTCCTCTGTGGTACTCTGCACGCTACAATCAAAGAATATATACACTGTCAATTTTAATCATCTAATAATAACAATGGATTATGATTTCCCTATCTGCACATAAGTATTCTCTTCCTTGTGCACTCGCGATTGCGACGCTGTGCACGGTTTTTTTTCTGGTAGGGGTGGTGTCTGCCCAGGAGGCGGTTCCGTCCGTAGAAGAGGATGCCGCGGCGATTGCTCCTGCCGGAGTGACCCCAGGGAACCCTCTCTATGCCGCCGATCGTTTTTTTGAACGCATGGGTCTTTTTTTTGCATTCGGCAAGAAAGCACGCGCAGAGCGTCTCACGGTAATCGCAGAAGAGCGCCTTTCTGAAGCACGCGAAATAGCGGACACAGATGAAGAGGGCGCACAAATACTTGTGGGGGAGTATGAAACCGCATTTGAGAACGCATCAGTGGAGGCAGAACTTTCGGGAGATGAAGACGCGCAAACGCGTTTTGCCGAGCAGGCCGCACGGCACTCCAGTGTACTTGATACGGTGATAGAACGCGTACCTGAAAAAGCACGGGAGAATATCCGGGCGGCCCGTGACCGCTTTGTAGAAAATCACATCGCCCTTATGCGAGTCATTGCCGAGAAGAACCCTGAACGCGCCGCCGAGCTTTTTTCTGACATTGCCGAACGCCGCGCTGTAGCCGCAGAGCGGCAGGCAGAGCGGAAAGAAGATACCACAGAGCGTCGTATTGAACGAGAGCAGGAAGTCGCCGAGCGCCTCAAAGAATATGACAAGTACGCCGCATTTGGAGAGGAGGTTTCTCTTATCGCGCGGAAAATAAAAGCGGGAGAGGCTACAGACGAAGTGCTTGAACGGGCAACAGAGCGCCATAGGGAAGTATTGGAGCGGGTGCGGGAGAACGTTCCCGAAGCCGCGCGCGAAGGATTGGAGAATGCGCTGTTGCGGGCGCGAGAGATGAGAGAGATACGAACGGAAGTTCTTTCGCCGGTAGAAATTGATGAAAAAATCATTGAACGGCAAAAGAACGCGCTAGAAAGAAGAGAACTGATAAAAGATGTGGTACGGAATCGTGAACGGGAGCCACTTATGCCCTTCTCCCGCCCGGAGACAGAGGAGGTAATTGAAGGTGAAGAAGATTTTGAAAACGGTTCTCCTCCGCTGAATGTGGAGGAAGGAGAGGACGGTAGTGCGCTCCGGTTTCCCGCGAAGAAACAGCCCAGCCCCGTACCGACCAATGTCTGTCAAAAGGATCTTATAGAAGCCGCGAAAGCATCGGCAGGGAAACAGTGCACGATGATAGTAAAAATCATGACCTGCCCGCGTACTCCTTTCCTTACGACCACCGCGACAAACGGGTGCATCATTTCCGAGCTTACGGCGCGTGGTTGGGGCGGGCCTCGTCGTACGGCACCGGTGAATGTGTATTGATATCGCTACAGAGAAGCGCATACTTTGATGGAAGGGAAATTATAGTCGCCCGTTCAAACACGGACTCCTTAATTTGGGGCAGTTATCCACAGATTTTGACAAAAAAATTTCTTCGTGCTAAAGATATACACTAGAATCAACCCCGAGTACTTTTTCCTTTTTGGCCACCCGATACAAGGAGGTGAGCGTTGAACGAATACGTGGATCAGTCCGCGAGAGATCTCCGTCTTTGTATCTCTCAAGACCCTGTCACACTTGGTGGGGATGTGTGCTTGTTCAAAGACATATCCGACAACCCCATTCCTGGAGTCCGAATACGGCTCGGGATTATCGGCGCAAGCCACTTTTTTTCCTTTCAGATAGGGAAGGGGTTTGTCTTCACGGAGATGCTTGCCTGCGTTGAGCCACCGCACAGAAAGGGGGAGAGCACCATCCGCATCTCTCTTCCTGCATGCACTGAAGGAGAGAAAGGATATCCGCTTTCTTTTTCTTTCCCTCCCTTTCGGTATTCTTTCCACGGATGTATTGTTCGCGCCACTCCCGAGAGCTTGAAAAAAGTCGCAATGCTCAAGGGAAAGATTGAGCAAACTGACAATGCTCCTGTCATGGGGCTTGCGCATGATTTCTCCAGTGCTCTTCTTGAGCGCCCCCCGTTCCCTCCGGAAACACTCCTTTTTTTCTCCCGGTCGGGTATGCACAGTCTCCATTTGGAGACCGCGCATACCTATCCAAATGAAGGGTTGGTTGTGTCTACTTCCTCGCGCCTTACCGTCTCGGACGGAAATGCATTCCGCGAGATGTTGGCACGAAGCGCATCAAATTGACGCAAAAAGGAGCAAAGCCGCTGTTCTCCTCGGAGGAACAGCGGCTTTTTACAGGTACCCATGGCGGTGCCAAGCCGCTGAGTTCGCCTTACCGGTGTTTGACAAATATGGCGTTTAGGTGAATGATAGCAGACATAGTTCCTTGATTAAGATGTGCGATTGGTCATAGCGAAAAGTGGCTTAAAACCTGGGCCTCTTTTCGCTATGACCAACGAGGTCACTGGTTCCTCCTCGGATTAGAGGAAGCTCCGTGAGTAACGGGGTTACTGTATTTTACAAGGAGAAAGCCATGAGTAATGGCACACAGCTTGAGCGGTTGTGGAGACTGCAGACGAAAATTAACATGCTTGTTTCAGACGGCAAGCGTG